>Ga0074195_1000092_pt1 | contig 214483 bp, 195 predicted proteins | sample EPASupsiteHSE623_FD_64525 | JGI IMG/M metagenome (GOLD analysis project Ga0074195, IMG submission 64525) | Bioremediated contaminated groundwater from EPA Superfund site, New Mexico - Sample HSE6-23 | ecosystem: Environmental > Aquatic > Deep subsurface > Groundwater > Contaminated ... | reverse complement strand
TACGTTGCAGGCTTATTGCCTAAGGGAATGGACAGATTCACTCTCACTGACCTGACCGGTGTCCTTGTCTCTTTAGCATACCCCTAATATACAAGGGGATGGGTTCCACCCCATCCCGCATATATGGTGGGATAAATGACAAATTTATTCTTTTGAGGCATTCTCTGGGGTGGGCGCAGCCCGCCCCTTCATAACTTGACGATGGTGTCCTGCGTAAAAATAGACCCGATTTGCAGGCCTAACCTGCGATACAACTCTGGCGGAACGCCGATATCCGCCAGGTATAAATCGCCGACAAAACTTTTTGCCGCTTCTTTGAGCAATCCTTCTTTCGGCAATGCCAGGGTTAGGGTTGCCGTAGCCCGCATACAAGGTTCTCCCGGCCGTCCGCTAGTCGCGTCCAATCCGGAAGGGGTATCCAGCGATAAAATCGGCGCACCTGAATGGTTGGCGCGCAGGATCCATTCAGCGGCCTTGCCTTGAGGGTTGCCCCGGATGCCATAACCGATCAACGCATCGATGATCAGGCCAGCCTTCGCCAGGTCCGCCGTTTCGGCTCCTTGTAGCTTTAGTTTTTGCAGGATATTCCATTGGTGCGAGGGGATTTCCTTCAAGTTTTCTGGTTTTGTGGCCAGCCCGATTTTTACCTCCACGCCCCGGTTATGCAAATGGCGGGCCGCTGCCATCCCTCCTCCGCCGTTATTTCCACCGCCGCATAAAACCACGACCTTTTTCTTTGCCGATGATTCTTTCATTAATTGAATGGCAAGGTTTGCCAGGTGGCTGCCGGCGTTTTCCATCATTTGCATCAGAACAATGCCGTACTCCTCGATCATCAACCGATCGACTTCCATCATTTGGTCTGTGGTGAGAGCGGGTACTTTCATAAACCATTCCTCGATAAATGGATAAAGCGTTTCTTCCCGGTGAGATGCAACGATTCTTGCAAGTCTTACCCTGTGGGGCGGCCTTTTCTTCGTATAAACATATCGAGTATACTGTTCTACAGCGGAGACAACCCATGGCAAAACGCACGAATGAACAATGGCTTTCTGATCTCCATTCAGACGGACCGCAACGCGAAGAAGCAGTAGCGGAACTGAGCCGCGTGATTCAAGCCGGTTTACCTTACGCGCTTTCGAAATGGCTGTCTCCGGACGATCCCCGCTTTTCCGCTCTGGCAGAGGAGGTCGCCCAGGAAACCGTAATGCGGGTGACCGCACGGTTGGATACTTTTGAAGGCCGCAGTCAGTTTACCACCTGGGTTTATACCATTGCCGTTCGCGTAGCATTGACTGAACTGCGCAGAGCGAAATGGCACGAAGTTTCCCTCGATGAACTCTTCGCGGAAAGAGATGGCGATGACGAGCCGCGAGAAATGCCGGATCTCAGCCCTGGAGTTCAATCATCGGTCGAAAAAAAAGAGATGATGGCCATGCTTTTCAAGGCGATGCAAATGAATCTTACGGAAAAGCAGCGAACGGCTTTGATGGCGGTTGCAGTGCGGGGGATGCCGCTGGAGGAAGTAGCGCGCCGGATGGGCACCGAGCGTAATGCACTCTACAAATTGTTGCACGATGCCCGCTTGAAATTGAAAAATCACCTGGAAAAAGCGGGTTTTTCTGCTGCCGAAATTATGGCTACTTTCGAACAAGAGTAATAAATTATCGCTATGCCGCGTCTTAGCTCTCGGAGATGAAATGAAGAATTGGATCAATCGAGTTTTCAAGAGGGATCGCCCTCATAAAACCCAAAATAATGCTCCCATGTCGATGGGTATGCCCGGAATCCCCCCATCTCGAACGGAGGCAATGCTCAAGATGATCGAGAAAACGCAGGAGGTGGAACTCTCATGTGACGAAGTCCACCGTCTATTGGGCGAATTTGCTGAAATGGCTTTGCGCGGGGAAGATGCTGCGAGTTTATTGCCATTGGTCCATCACCATCTCGATATGTGCCCCGATTGCCGCGAAGAATATGATGCTTTGATGCAAATTTTACAAGCCTCGCCGGATTAGGCGGTTCTGAAACGATACCGATTTCTCGCTCTGCAGAATACAAGACGACTGAAAGGTGGCCCTCAGTCGTCTTTTGTTTTGATTCGCGCGTCCTGAGGTTATCCGTTTTCGTCAATCGGGCAGTCCTTTTGAGCGACATTTCATGGGCTCCGGTAAGAATCTGCCCACATGGTTTGTCTAAGCTCTCATGAATATAAAAAAGGAACAGATGATGGATGCCAAACTTTTAGCTTTCAAAACAAAACCTGAATCTGTAACAGGATTGGTAGCCGGGAAATTCTCAGCGAATGGCGCTCGTGAGGAATACCAAAATCATTTCAAAAGACCTGAAGATAGATTATGCGTGACGCTGGATCAGATTCCTGATTTTAAAATAACCGGAAGCCCGCAGAAATTATCTGGTGGACTGCTGAATTTTGTCTGGCGCTTGAATGGAACCATTGACTCGGTTCCTTATTCCTTGATTGCGAAATGGGCTCCTCCTTATATAGCCAGTTCGCCTGAGGTACAACTGGACCCCGATCGTATCTTTATAGAAGCCAAAATACTGGAAGGTTTTAGCGCGGGCGGTTTATTAGCGACCATCGGATCTGAGGAAGTTCGTCCCCCTCGTTTCATCGTGTTGAATCGGTCGCAGCATCTGCTTGTGATGGAGGATGTCTGCCAGTGTCCCGATTTGGCAGCCTGGCTCAAAGAATCACACTCAACTACAGAAGCCGCAAATATTGGCAGATCGTTGGGAAAATTCATCGGCAGGCTGCATCGTCTCTCGGCGCAGCGCCCGCAACTGGCTATGGAATTCAACAACCAGAATATCCAACAAACCAGGCTCGCAGTGCTGTATGGCAATATCCACAATTACGCCGTGCGGGCTCATCTACCTGATGCAGAACAATTGGGAATGGCGGCAGTCGAATACGGAAAACTTCTCCAGCAGCCGGGAAAAGCACTCATCATGGGAGATCTCTGGCTTCCATCCGTGATCGTTTCACAGCACGGACTGCGGGTTATTGATTGGGAATTGGCGCATTATGGCCGCCCATCGCAAGACGTCGGTCATTTTGCCGCTCATCTGTGGATGCATATCCATCGGGCGGGTACCCCACGCGCCGCAAAAAATGCCGAGACCATTCTCGAATCATTTCTGACCGCCTACCGGTTTGCCCTTGGACCTGATTTCGACAAGATATTGGGGCTGGCGGGGGTAATGGAAAGCGCCATCCATTTTGGCAGTGAAATCCTTGCCCGCACAGTCGGGTTATTTCAGCAAGGTTATCTTTACGATGGGCTTCCCGGCGATCACGCCCTCGTTCAGCAAGCTGCGCAAGTGGCAGCCAACCATATTCTGGACCCACAAACAGTCAACACCTTCGATGCGCTTGGCTGATCCGAGAAATGCATCTCATCGATACTCATTACAGAAACAGAGGACATCAAGATGAAAGAATACGATATTACGGTCATTGGGGCGGGTTCGGGCGGGTTGGTAGCAGCCTTGAAAGCCAGGCGTCACGGAGCAAGGGTTGCCCTGATTGAAAGAAATAAGATTGGCGGGGAATGCACTCATGCGGGATGTGTGCCCAGCAAAACGTTGATAAGCAGCGCCAGGCTTTACCACGCCATGAAGCGGGCTGACGTTCATGGCCTGCCAAAACTGAGTTCCGCCGGCGATTTCGATTTTGCTCGGATCATGGAACATGTGGATAATGTCGTACAGGGTGTTTATCAAAACGAGCAGCCGGCTCATTTTCAGGATTTAGGCATCGATGTCTATATCGATCCCAGTGGGGCGCGGTTCTTGAGCCGAAATGAGATCCAAATTGGGAATGACGAGATCCGATCCAATTACACGGTTATTTCAACGGGTTCTTCGCCCCGGCCGGCCCCCCGAACAGGCAGTGAAATGCCCCAATTTGTGACCAATGATAACTTTTGGGCGTTGCGAAAGCTGCCGCGCTCCATCGCCTTTCTAGGCGGCGGGGTGATTTCGGCGGAAATTGCCCAGTCTTTGGCACGGTTTGGCAGTGAAGTCACGATCATCGAACGTTTCCCGCGCATCCTCAATTTCGTGGATGAAGAGGTTGGGGCGCTGGCGATCAATGTATTGAAACGTGAAGGTATTCGCATCCTCGTCGATTCCGAGGTTACCGACTACCACCTGTCCGAAGGCGGGCAAATCAAAATTGCCCTCACTCAGCAGGGGTTTCAGCGCGAAGTCTTTGCCGAACAAATTTTTGCTGCGTTAGGACGCGACCCGAATATTGCCGATTTAAGCCTCGACCGTGTCGGGATCGCATATTCCGCCAGCGGGATAAGCACCAATGAATACCTGCAAACGACCGTTCCCAATATTTATGCCATTGGCGATGTGACATCTCCGGCCAAGTTTACACATATTGCCTCCTATCAAGCAGAGGTAGCCGTCGAGAATATTTTGAATGGCAATCAGGTCAAGAATGATTTGTCAGTTGTACCCTGGGCTATTTTTATGGACCCGGAAATCGGACATGTTGGACTCACGGAGAGCGAAGCCAGAAGAAAAGGCAAAAAAGTCAATATTGCCCAGGTGAACACCAGTTCGATCGATCGTTTTGTTACGGAAAGTGCTACAGAGGGTTTCCTCAAGGTGGTGATGGATGAAAATGATGTTCTCCTTGGCGCGGACGCCATCGGTGTTCACGCTGGTGAATGGATTCAGTTCTTTACACTTGCAATTCAGCAGAAACTTCCAATCCAGAGTCTCGGGGATTTAATTTTTATCTACCCAACCTTCTCTGAAATTATCAAGAAGGTTGTCACCCGCTACCTGCGCAATAAGACTTTGCCAGTTCCCGAATTGGAGCAGGTGGAAGTTCTGTAAACTTCGAACAGATTGGTCCTTTAAGGAGCATTCCAGATGACTACCTGGTTAAAGCTGGCTTTTTCGAAGTGGATTGTCCACCGCGCCGGTTTCACTGCGCTCTTTGTTGGCATTGTTCTCAGTTCAATTAATTACGGCGACAGTATCCTGAATGGAACTGTAACCCACGCGCAAATCCTTCGAATGGTTCTTTCCTTTTTCGTCCCTTACTGCGTATCAACGTTTTCCAGCGTGAGCGCCGTCCTGGATAAAAAATCGATGCGCGGCGGGCGGACAATTTCAGGTGGTTGACGAATGCCGAACGGATTGTTCGTTAATGGCGAAGAGATATTCCTGAGGGAAAACGACAAAAACATTTTCGCCGTGCGGTACCATTGCCGCCGGCATGGGCACCCGCGCTCGGATGGCCAGTCCACTTGCCGCGATTTGGTATTCGATATGCTCGCCGCGGTACATGCACCCCACCACGTTTCCAGGGATGGCATTTTGTCCGGGGTGCTGTTGAACCTGGATGTGCTCCGGGCGAATGGCAAACAATGCTGAGTTTGCCATATGACCATTGGTGTTAACCACCAGGTTTCCGTAATCTGTTCTCAGAGTGCCGTGAGCCAGACTTCCTTTCAGGAAGGTGGTGATCCCCACAAATCTGGCAGCCGCCTCGTTGGGCGGCTGTTGAAATAACCGCATGGGTTGATCGACGGCTGCGACCTGGCCATTGATAAGCAATGCCATTCGGTCGGCCATCGCCATCGCTTCGCTCAGATCATGAGTGACAAGAATGGTAGTGATTTTAAGCTCGCGTTGGATGCGCCGGATAGTTTCCTGTAAATTCATCCTCACTGCGGGATCCAGGCTGTTCAGCGGTTCATCCAGCAGCAGAAGGTGTGGCTGCACGATTAATGCCCTGGCCAGGGCAATCCGTTGCTGCTCGCCGCCCGACAGTTGAGATGGCTTGCGCTTTTCCACCCCCGGCAGGCCGATTATATCCAACAGGCGGGCCACTTCCTTCTGGATCGTTTTCGGCGATTCGCCCTGTACCTTCAAACCAAAACCGATATTTTCAGCCACGCTGAGGAAGGGAAACAAATAGGCTTTTTGAAACATGAGCACGGCCCCGCGTTTGTTTGGGGCAACCGGCAGAACGCTTTTCCCGTCAAAGTGGATATCTCCCGTATCCGGACGTTCGATGCCGGTGATCAATTTGAGTAAGGTGGATTTACCGCTGCCGGAAGGTCCCAGCAGCGCCACCAGTTCGCCCGAGGCAATGTTCAGTGAGAACCCGTCCAGCACGGGTCGAATCCGCCCCGGGTAAGTTTTAGTGAGTGAAATTAAGTCAATGTGGGCCATATTAGTATTGCTCCCTGACCGTATTACCATGCTGATTGAGATATCGCGCCGAAGCGGCGATGACTAACACGGGCGGCAAGACAAATAACAACGCTAAAGCGGCAATCGAGGTCGGATTTCCCCCAGAGATCGCTGAAAATAACAATAGCGGCAGCGTCAATACCTGCCCGCTGCCGATCAAGAGAGTTAGCAAATACTGACTCCAGGAAATGAGAAATGCGAATAACCCGGCGACTACCAGTCCGGGCAGGATTAATCGTAATGTTATGTTGAAGAAAACCCGCAACTGTGTTGCGCCCAGCACCCGCGCTTGATGCTCAAAATTCTTGTCATACCCGGCAAAAACTCCTGCCAGCGTAAAAATTGTGTAAGGTATGGTTGGGACGAGGTGGGAGAGGACTACGCCAAAGAGGGAACCGGCCAGACCCAGGCGCATGAAGAGGATATTCAGCCCCATGCCGACCGCCAGCGGTGGTACCACCATCGGCAGAAAAAAGATCAGCCAGGCTAATTGACGCCCGCGGAATTTCTGCAACCCTAACGTGCGCGCGGCCGGGAATCCGACCAAAAGCGATAGCAGGCTGGATAGGAACGCAACCCCGAGGCTGGTCGCCAGACTTTTACCTGTTTGAGCGTCCGCTACAATCCGGATAAACGGCGTGGTCGTCCAATCTTTGGGCAGGAAAGCCGGGAAAAACCAGTGCTCCGAAAATGCATATAACCCAAACAACAATAATGGCGCCGCCAGTACCCCATAAAGCAAAAAACGCATGGTATAAGCTGGAAGGATTTTCATTGTGAAGAACCTGCGTGCTTTTCGTAATGGAGGCTGATAGCTGCTGCAATCACAACAATAGCAGCAATGATCAAGCTAATTGCCATGCCTTCCGCTCGATGGTGTAGATCCGGATTGGCGAAAAAATCCAGCGCCAGCACCGGCAGCATACGCGGATAAGGCATTCCCAGTACAGACGGAACCTCATACGCGCTGAACACGAAGGCAAACACGAGCAAAGAACCACTTATCAGCGAAGGCAAAATTTGTGGAAGAGTTACAAAGCGTAGCCGTTGCCAGGGTGTTGCTCCCAGGTTTGCAGCGACGACTCCGTAATCCTCTGGTTGGGAGCGTAACGCTGCCAGTACAATCAATGCCAGAAACGGGATTTCCTTGGTGACGTAATCCACAATAATACCTATTCCCAGCCTGTCGCGAACAAGTACCGGAAAATCTGCCGGATTTTGGATCCATCCCAATAAGGCTGCCAGGCGAGCCAGCAGGCCGCTCTGCGAAAAGAACAAGAGCAGGCCGATAGCCCAGACCAGATGTGGAAACGCGAGGTTCCAGTTCAAAGCCAACGTATCCATCTGCCGCCCATGGCCGCGTTGGTGATTGAGCCAGGCGGCTACTGGCAGCGCTCCCGCGGCTGAAAGCAGCGTGGAAACGCCAGCGACCCACAATGAAAAGCCCAATGAAGTCCAAAATTCTGTCCCGCTCCCTTCCGAACCGGACAGGACGTTTTGGTAGGCTGCCAGACTTAAGGCCCGTTGATCGGTCCCGGTCAGGAGTCCAAGGCTTTGCGCCAGGCCATAGATCAGGCTGCCTCCAAACAGGATGCCAACGAGCAGGATTGCTGGAGCCATTCTGAACCACGGAGAGGATAAAAAAGCGCGTCTTGCCATTTTTATTTTGAGCTAACCAGGACGTTCTGTCGCCAGCCGGTTTCCACTAGATTTTGATATTGCGCGTCCGAATCACCTGCCAGGGATTTAGCCAGATCGGCTGGAGAGGTGGCGGCATCTCCCAGCTTTTTGGCTGCATCCTGGAGTTTCACCAGGGCTGCCGGGTCGGTAACGCGGTTTATATCGATTCCGTATCCCAGACCGAAACCGTTTTCTGGCAAGATTTGGGCAGCCTGTAACCCAGGGTCAAGGATCAGATTGGCCAGTACCAGCGCCGCTGCTTTGTTTGGCGCGTTGGCAGGGATGGCAACGTAATTGAAATCGCCGATCATATACTGGTCGAACACGAAAGCTTTGGATGTTGCCGGCACCAGGCCTTGTTCGATCAAAGCGCCTGCTCCAACCGCCGCCTGGGTGATACTGAAATCCACTTCCTGGTTCGCGAACAAGCTGTGCAACTCATTTTCGTCCTTTGGGTAGGTCTCGCCATTTCGCCAGAGGTAGGGTTTGAGTTCGTTGAGGTATTTCCACAATTCCGGCGACCATTGGTCCCAGGTGGCCTGATCGAAAGTACTCCACTGGTCAGCGCCGCCGCTGATTTCGAACAAGGCGCCTTTGACAAAACGGGTGCCCTGAAAGGCTCCTGGTCCCGGTGCGATATAGGTGAAACGACCGGGATGTTCGATAACCCATTCCTTCAGTTGAGCATATGAACGGGGCAGTTCGGCCGGATTCAGGCGAGCAGAATCGTAGATGAACTGGAACTGAGCGGATGACCACGGACTTTCCAGGTTATCGACCGGGGTACCAAAGTCGCGGTTGATCGCCGGATTGTCCCAGTTGACCAGCAGGCTGTTGGGCAGCTTGTTTGCCCAGTCTGGATACAACAGGTTCGCCTGTTTCAGTGATAGAAAGTTCGCGCCATTAATCCAGATCAAATCGACCGCTCCCGGGTTTTTTCCGGCTTGTTTTTCGCTCAGCACCTGGTTGACGGCATCGACCGTATCCGCTACCGGGACGCGATGGAGGGTAATCCCGTACCGATCCTTCAGGGCTTCCCCATAAAAGGCGTCCACAAAGCTGTTAATCGATTCCGAACCGCCCCAGAGATACCAGGTGACCGTTTGCCCTTTGGCGGCGGCTACCACGCTATCCCAATCATTGATATCGAAGGACGTTGAGGATGGATTGGCTGTACCGGCGATGGCACTGCACGCGCTCAGTAAAATCGTGAGCAGGAGAAGAAAGGGGATAATATGTTTCATGACGTTTCCTTTGCAATAGTTTCCGGTTGGGTTAGTCAGCAAAACCACGTTACTGACTGGAACCGCGAGCGATTCCTGCCATGTCAGTGTGATGGCTCCAAAAATTCTCTAACCCTTATCCCTGAGTGAGATGGTCAGTGCAGTGAAAATCTTACGGCCGCCAACCGGAACCTGGTATCGGGTAGGGATTAAAAAGCCAAAAGCTCATGAATCGACGAAGAGGTGCGGATACACCTCCTCGTTTTCGACCTCTGCCGAATCATTAAAGGGGGTTATTTCTTGCGCAGCAGCACGACGAACAAAACGCCGGTCACCACGCCGTAGATCAGGTGCCCCATCAGGCTTAACCACTGATCCGTTCCGATTTTGAGCACCATTTCCGTCATGCCAAGACCCAACGGCATCAGGATCAGCCCGCCCAGCACCCACCAGATGACGCCATTGACCATTCCCGTGATGACCGCAGAACCCCAGCCGAGTTGAACGCGACCTAGACCGAGCACCGCGCCGTAAAATCCTCCGATGGCGGCGCTGATAGCCATATGCACCAGGCCGCCAACCACCACGGACTGCGAACCTATCAATCCGGCGACCATTGGCAGCATATTCATCATGGCCATCATCATTCCGAAGATAACGCCGCCGCCTAGCCCGGCGATGATCCCGGACGCCAGATATTTCCCAAACGTATTGCTTTTAACCGCTGAAATCGTTGACATTTTACTCTCCTTAGACTTTGAACCGGTTTGTTTACTCTATGAATTATGACGAGGATCGCTCCGCTATCCTTACCTGGATCCTCAAATCCCTTGTTCTTATGGGTGCGCTTCGAAGACCTTCTCGCCGGCCCGGATAGGCACCTTTAAACGGTTTTCTGCCGGCGGAATCGGGCAGGACCAGCGGGCGTTATAGGCGCAGTAGGGGTTATAGGCATAATTGAAGTCGATGGCAAACTTGCTCTTGCTCAATGGCCTGGGTTCCAGGTAGCGGCCGGCGCCATAGGTTTCATTACCTGCCAGCGCATCTGCGAAAGGTAGAAAGAATTCGTGATTGCTTTCATAGATCGTCAATTCGACCGGCTGATGATTCACCGTGAATTGAAAGCGGCCATAACGATGGTAGGTTTGTACCTCCCCGGTGGAAGTTTGCATCCTGATTTCCTGCTGCTGCGGAAATTTCTCGATATTCACCTCGAACACCAGATCCGAATTTTCCGGAAAATATTTGAGCCCCGAAAAATGTTTCTTTTGTTCGCTGGTCAGTGGGCTTTGGGGATGAAAAGCGAAAAAGTCATCTTTTTCTTTATGAAATTGTTCCAGTTGCGTCATTTCGCGCCTCCAGTTCTGTTTGATTATTAAGACAGCAATCCGATATTTCTTCTTACTTTCCTGTCAGCGAGGTGAAAATAGTGAAACAAAAAAGAGGCTGTCCAGGAAGAAAGCCTGGACAGCCTCTAGATATTGGCTTCACCCGTCGCGACGTCTTTATCTTTCTGGTAACGAGAAAATTTCCTGCATCTCGACTTACCGGCTACCCTCATCGATCCACGCGGCAACCAGTCGGGCCGTTTCTTCGACGGGCACATTCGTTGTGTCTATTAACTTGATGGCGGGTTGGCTGTCATAAGCTTTGAACCAGCGATTGTAGCGGATATGTTCCTCGATATAGGCAGGTTCGTGTGTACCCCGCCAGGCAGGTCGCTGTTGGAGTCGTTTGGAAAGGGCCTCATCAGTACAGACAAGAGCCAGATATTGCACTTTGGAGAAATATCTCCGCTCGATACAATTTTCAATATTTTGGGGGTTGCCCATGCCGGCTCCAAAAAGAACGACCGGTCGGCCTGACTGCGAAATATTCTTGCTGACCCGCAGCCAAAGCTCGAAGAAATCCCGGTATTGGGTATCCGGGGTGTTGAACTCGGGCCGCCACAGAATATCAGAGTCCAGTAACACTGCCTGTGTAACGTGGCCCAATAGATGCTGGCAAACGGTGGTTTTGCCCGAGCCGCTCGCCCCGCCAATGATCAGCAACGGGATTTGCTGAAAAGGATGTTTATAGCCGCATTCCGGACAGATCGCAAAAGGGCCGGTCGGGTCGATCAACTTGTCGGCATGGTACATGCCACATTGAAAGCAGACATTCATCATAGCGCGTGCCACCCGTGATTCTATTCCTGCCGCTGAGGAACTTCGCCTTACTATTTAAGCTGCGCCATCGGGATACGCTGCAATTATGGCACATAATCAAAAGAGGGTATCTGAAAAGAATATTTTTGCTCACATATGTTCCTGCATTTGTGGGTCGACACATGGGTCGACCCCTACGGGTAGGGGCAGACCGCCGATGGGTACGGCTACCGTCTCGCGGGTGACAGTCGACCCCTGCGGGTAGGGGCAGACCTGTGTGTCTGCCCACTTTTCTGAAGTTACTTGTGAGGGAAGGTTGCGGAACGCAGAACCCCCTCCTTTTAGCGGCGCGAATCCCACCATTCGAGCGCCTGTTACGTCAGGCTGTACCTTTTACCGCCCATGCTCTGGCGATCAGAGAAATCGCACCATTTGCGTCAGTGGGTAACGACTTGCGCAGTTTATCTTCAAGGTTTTGCCGGTCTTTTTGATGCAAACTCATGGTATAGATCGACGCCGGACCCACTTTGCCAAGAAAGGGCTGCCAATAATCATCAAAATTTTGGAAGACGGTGTCTACCTCAATGGGTGCTGCCTCGACCTGCTTTAAACCGGCTTCCCGGACGAGAGCTTCGAGCTGCCCTGCCCGGCACAGCGGGAACCGGAGGCCTTCATCCGCCTCCCGGGCGTTAGCATCGAGTTCGATCGCGGCATCCCAGAAGTAGCGCAAAAATTGCATTCCATCCGCATAATCCCACAGAAATATTCCGATTTTTCCGCCAGGCCTGGTTACTCTCAACATTTCCAGAAGCGCGGCTTTGGGTTGTGGAACATAGTTGAGGACCAGTCCAGACACAACAGTATCCATGGAACTTGAAGCCAGTCCCAGAGATTGGGCCAGCCCAACTTTAAAATGCACCGATGGATGCATTATCGAACGCTGCGCAAATGAAACAAAATCAGGCGATGAATCGATGGAAAAAATTTCTCTGGGCCTTTGGGTCTCAAGAATGAGCCTTGTAATTGAACCTGTTCCGCAACCCACATCCAGCCAGGTGCGAGCAGGGGGGATACCCAGCCATCCTAAAAATTTTTGCGCAACGAGTTTGCTCCAACGTCCCATAAACCTTTCATAGGCAATTGCACCCAGCCAGGAATCTTTCATGGTTTAACAATTCTCCTACCAGTAATAGTTATACATTTTCTACAGATGGGCGGTATGGGTTCGCCAGCGCTCTACCCAATTTGCATCCATCCGTACCAACCGCTCTTTCTTCAAATTCTCGCGCATGATCCATTGGATGTCTTTATCCGCATTGACCAGCCACTTTTCCATGGCCGGCATACCCGCAGCAGGTAAGGCAGCCGCGGCCACGCTCCAACAATAACCCAGCCCCTTGCGCAGCGCCAGGAAATCTTCGCCGCGGCGGCTCTCTGTGAACGAAATCGAGGTGGTTATCGCATCCAGTATTTTCAAAGCTGCCAGTGCATACTGCGGCTGTCTCAAGAGCCTTGGTTCGCAGATTGCGGCTGCCGCCGCTCGTTGCTCCAACGGCGTTCCATGGCTCCACTGCTCTAGTTCGGCAATCAGCGCATCCATATCGGTGTCGCCAAGGCGCTGCATGGCCATCGCCACCGCTTCCCTTAACCGCCAACGAGGGTCGGACGCAAAGCGACGCAAGGTTTGCAGGAGGTCCCGGTTGCCTTCCGCCAGCAAACGGCCCAGGCCAACGACCCCGCAGAAGGCGAGGAATTCGTACGGCGAGTTCACCGGAGCCGCGTCCGCCGAATAGCCTGTATAACGCCAAAATAGTTCCGCATCACCCTCGTCCGCCACTGCCTGGGCCAGTTCAAGGTTTCCCCTTGGCCCGGGCAGCCCGGATTCTGCCAGCAGATAGGCATCCCAAAGATCCAATGTGCGTATTTTGGCGCGATAATCATCAACTTTAGACATGGTCCGCCTGGCTTATATTACAAGAGCTGGCACTAAACAAGGCTGCAAAAAGTACCCGCTTATTAAACGATGCGGAATTGGCTGCATCAGGTATTATAGCAATATTTAAAAAACCCCAAAAACGCCCTCTAACTTTGAAGAGCGCTTCTCACGCGCCTGATTAGAACCGAGAAGGGGGCAAGCCTTTACCGGATGCTCATGCACCATGATTTCCGCATCTCAGTCGTGTACTTGACAAATCGCTAGAAATTACGTACAGTTAACCTGTACATATTGGAGGATATATGACCATTCAAACTACATACACGCAAGCCCGGGATGGGCTGGCGAAATTACTCGACCAGGTAACGCATAATCGCGAAGTGGTTGTGATTCAGCGTCGCGGCGAAGAAGAAGTGGCGATGATCGCGGCTTCAGAGTTGGCGAGCTTAATTGAAACCGCTTACCTGCTGCGCTCGCCGGCGAATGCCAAACGCCTGCTCTCTGCGTTGGGGCGGGCATTAAAAAATGAAGAGGAACCGCTAACCGTTGGCGCCCTGCGCCGCGAGGTTGGTCTTGAGTAAGAAGGAGCGTACGGCTGTATTCCAGCCGGAGTTCATTGAAGATCTGCGCTACTGGGTGGAAACCGACCGAAAACTGGCGATCCGGGCATTCGACCTGATTGAAGCCATTCTGCGCGATCCTTTTAAAGGAGTTGGAAAACCGGAACCGCTCAAGTACCTGACGCCAGGAGCCTGGTCGAGGAGATTAACCCAGGAGCATCGGATCGTTTACCTGGTGCATGACGACCGCATCGATTTCCTGCAGGCCAGATACCACTACTAAGAATTACGTACCCTTGTTTTATTAATGCACCCCATTCGCTTGTTGAGTGGGGTGTTTATTTCTTGAAAAAATTCTAATGCCCGACTCATACTGCCAAGCTGAGCTTGCAAGCGAAGCGGGTCCTGTGGACGACCCCCCACCCTCACGCGCCAAACCTCACCGTGGTAGCCCCGCCCCAACTCTGGGCGCATTGCTTATTGTTGGTACGGTGCATATCCAGGCGCACCCGCCCGACATCGCGAACCCACCGTCCGGTCGGCACTACCTGTGCATACGGAATTCTAAAATATTGGCCAAGGCACCATAAGGCATTGTTATCCTTCACGTCATAGCTTACTTCGTGGGTCGTTTCGAGCCGGGTAAGAAACTCAACCATAAAATCTTCCAGCGTTTTACCGGTTTCCCCCTGATATGACTGCGTCTGGATAGTCCGCAGATATTCATTCGGAGAGGAGCCAATTTCCAGTTGTTTTCTGCCTCCCAGCATCTTGCCCTGACCTATTGCTGGCATGATGGGGGTGCTTTCGCCCAGTCCTACCGACCAGCCCGGAAAGGCGCAAATTTGGCCATTATGAATGACTTCCAACTTGGTCTGTCCCCGATGATTGCTCGAATATTCTTGCGGGAAGTAAACCAGTTCGTTGGCATCGCAAGCCTGCCTTAAGACATACCATACCCAGACCTGCTTTTCTTTGTTGACGCGAACCGGCACTAAAGGGTCGGTGGCAGAACTTCGGGTTTGAAAAATGTTTCCTTCGGCTGCGTGTTTAAGAATCGCATCCTGCAGTCGGTCCATCAACAGAGATATGGGCATGGCCAGTGGCGTTAATTCCAGCCGGTCGAAACCCTGGGGAACCTTTCGACTTATCAGTTCAGTGGTATGCGTAAATAGCTCCCCGACCTGCTCTTGGGTAGGTATCGGATACTCGGCTCCATCGATCCCAATCACGCCGGGTTTCCTCGCCCGGGGGAGGGAGATTAATATTCCCGTCCGGCTCATTGCATGGATGATGCGCGCATACTGCTCTTCGAGATTTTCCATGACCCAAGCATACCTCACAATTGTCTGTCGAGATCGGCAGGCGCCCATTTATTATACGGTCCCCGCACACCCTTCACGACGGTTAATATAACCAAAGCGCTTCCCGTGAGGAAAGCGCTTTGGTGTTGTCTATCGACCGGCTAAAAAGGGTAGCGACACCTCGGAAATCCGACCAGGCCGCCAGAGATGCTTTACTTGACAACCAGAGGCACGTATATCATATGCTGAAGCGACCACAACTCGAATCCGAAGGGAACCTCGGGGACAGCTTCAATTTGCTGCGATTTGAGAAGATAATAGTAATTGTAGTCATAATTGCTGGCAGCGAAGAAAAGCCGGCCATTGACGTTGGTGAGAAACAGCGGGCGCGACCCTTGGCTTCCCGGGTAGATGTCCTTGACCAACTCCGTACCTGCCTCGGTGCCATCACTCTGCCATAACTCCTCGCCGTAGGCTACGTTTTCAGCCGTGAAGTAGAGCCGGCCGCCCAGGTTAATTAGCGAACGCGGTATCGAGCCGTAATATCCCGGATTGATGTCCTTGACCAGTACTGTGCCCTCTGCGGTGCCGTCACTCCGCCATAACTCGAGGCCGGATGTGCCATCGTTGGCAATGAAGAAGGCTGTGTCATTGACAACGGTCCGACCTTCCGAGTAATAACCCGGGTCCGAACTCATCCCCCCCGGATAAATGTCCTTGACCAGCACCGTATTCTCCGCCGTCCCGTCGCTGCGCCATAACTCGAAGCCGTGGCCTGGATCGTTGGCGCTGAAAAGGACCACCCCATTGACATCGGTCAAATTCATTGGGTTTGAATCCGATGTACCCGGATAGATGTCCTTAACCAGTACCGTGTTCTCCTCCGCGCCGTTGCTGCGCCATAACTCAAAGCCGTTTATTCCGTCCGAGGCAACGAAAAAGAGCGTATTATCGATGGCGAGCCAGCGCGCATAGTAATACGTGGAGAGCGAATCGCTCTCGCCAGTTCTAATGTCCTTGACCAGCCCCGTTCCGGCTTCGGTACCATTGCTGCGCCATAGCTCAGTGCCGTGGATGCCGTCCCTCGCACCAAAGTAGAGCGCGTCGGTGGTGGCGATCATAAATATCATCTGCGAACCGTTTACCCCCGGATAGACGTCCTTAACCAGTTCCGTGCCCGCTTCCGTGCCATCGCTAACCCACAACTCGTCGCCGTGAACGCCGTCATTAGCAATAAAGAAGATCCTTCCATCAAAAACGACCCAGTCCAGGCCGTACACACCGGTCGAACCACCGCTTCCCGGAACGATGTCCTTGACCATCACCGTGCCGGCCTCGGTGCCGTCGCTGCGCCACAATTCTTCGCCGTGGATCCCATCGCTGGCCCTGAAAAAGAGCGTTCCGTTTAGATTGGTCAGATATTCCGGGTGCGAATTGAACTTCCCTGAAAAGATGTCCTTGACCATCTCCGTGCCCGCTTCGGTGCCATCGCTGCGCCATAACTCGTCCCCGTGAGTTTCATCAATCGCGACGAAGAAAAGGGTATTGCCCACCGCGGTCAGGTAATATGGTTCTGAACCGCCAATCCCCGGATAGATGTCTTCGACCAGGTAAGGTTCGGGTTTGGGCGTGGCAGCCAGGGCGGCAGTGATACCCGGAATACCTGCCAGCAATGCCGCACACAGGCACGCCCGGGCAAGTGTCGCCAGGGAAGGAAACCGTCGAACCAATGAATACTTGTGCATTGAAAACTCTCCTTAATTTGCAAAATGTTAACCGCACCCACCACCAGGAACAGCAGAGGATCGGTTTAGGTTGAGTGTTCGGAGAAAACAAAAAAAGGTAAGGGTTAGGATTGTGCTGACCAGTTACTTTCTTACCCCTCGCCGGGAGCTGGTTTCCGGCAAACTTGACAGACTGTTTCGGCGCAATTAGCTGACTTACGAACGGGTACGATACCGGTGTGGGTCGGCGAAATAATCGACTGCCCGATATCCGGGATAAATGCGGGCTTGATGCAGCGTACCCGCGGGAATGAAGAATGTATCGCCGCGTGTGAGGGTTTGCGTGCGGCCGCCAATCGTCAGCTCGATCTTCCCATCGATCACCACGCCCCACTGACTGCCGTGCGAATGTTCCGGCACCGTCATTTCGATGTCCGATTCATTGAAGAAAACCTGCCCTGAATCGCTTTGCAAAATCCAGCCGCGCAGTCCCTCATATGGCAAGTCCGCCTCCGGCAGCCCTCGCACGAAGGCAGGAAATTCAGACGCATTCATCAACTCTATCCTTCCCGAAACACAGATTATTCAACAAAATTGGACCAATACCTAACGGATTATGGACGCACTCTTGATATTCTACTATTGTGACATAAATAACGAAAAGCGCACGCCAAATAAGAGGAGCGATTTAACGTCACAAGGCTGCCTGCTGCTGTAACCTCGTCTTTACAGCCCGACTAGGTATGGAATAAGCTGTGCTTTCTGCAGCCTGCTGTCACGAGCGAGGTTTAGGGCGGCGGGTTAATCCGGCTAGTAGGATTTTTCACTTCCCCCTTACGCGTGACTATCTCATCCGGCAAACCGATCTTCGCGTACTGACCGTCAAGGGCGGTCAGTACGCGGATTGGAACGAGAGAAATTAAGGGTGTCCAATTACATATTTCCGAGGATATCCTCGACCACGTTCCTGGCCCAGTACACCGTTTGTCCCTGACGTGATAAACGCCGGACGCCTTCGAGATCGTTACCCAGGGTAACAATAGCGGGCTCTTCTGTCATTTCACCCGGTTGAGTGCCCACCTGACCTAATCCCACGCCGGCCAACAAGCCGTTGCAAAGGCAGCGCTTTCCCTCGGCGTTGAACGGCAGGCCGCGCTTGGCAACGAAGTCTTCGATTGGCGCAGCCGGGCAGCGTTGCAGCAGCCGCCTTGAGCCATCAGCCTCGGGTTTGCTCAGGACACGTTGTTTCAAAAAGCCCAGATCACATAACCTGCGCCGGTCGGCATAAACCGTGTCTTCGGCCAGTGTGCCGGCGAGTTGAACGACCTTGAACGGGAATCCGGTTGGTGAATAGAGTGACGTTTGTACCAGCGCTTCGTCCGTGCTGCCTTTTTTTAGTTCCCTGAAAATGGCGCCTCGATAAACCGGGCTCATCCCTGATTCTTCTGCCAGGGCAAAATTGGAGCCAACCTGCACGCCCATTGCACCGGCATCCAATGCCTTTTGCAACCCCGCCTGGCCGCCATAGCCACCTGCCAGCCAGAATGGCAGTCCCTCCTGACGGATTGCCGCAAGGTCAGGCTCATCCATCTCACCGTATACCGGCTGCCCCAGGTCATCTTTTTTCATAGGTCCTTGCGGTGCAGCATTGTGACCACCGGCGGTATGATGCTCGATGATAAAGCCGTCCGGGGGCTGGCTTGGGCCCTGTGCCAACGCCTTGACCAGCATTTCCAGCGAAACGATTGCCAGGAAAGCAGGTCGCTGGAGCGGTTCCAGCGCCAACCTGCCATCAGCCACCTGATGTGGATCAAACGTTAAATTAAAGGTTTCACCTGATTCGCGGTATAAAACAGATAGCTCAGTGGTCACAGCCTGGTGTTGCGCGAGTTGGGTACACAGGCCGGGCAAGCCTTCGGGATTTCCCGCTCCAACCACGATGCCAGTCACTCCGGCCAGCATGGCGCCGTACATGGCAAAAATCAGCGGAAGCTCGACTTTTTTCAGGAAATTGATAAAAATGTTTCCCTTGTGACCTTCCTTGGCCAGCCACACCTCGGCATATCCGGTCGCAATCAACAATTCAACCAACTCATCTTCCAGGTTGAAAGAAACTGGTTTGGCTGTCCCGTCCGGGCTTGGATAGGTATGTCTGCCATCCTGCGCATGCAGGGTTTGTACCGGGCCATATTTATAGCGGTCAGCCGGCGCTTTGCCGCCTTCCACAAAGTATCGCTCGCAAATCTTTTTGCCGATTTCGACCCCAAATTGAGCATCGAAGGCGGCAAAAGCCCGGCGCAGGTGACCTCCCGGGTCGCCGAGCTGAAGCAGGCGGACATGCACGACATCCAGTGCAGTACCCGAGACTGTGCCCGCGGTGACACCCGGCCTTTCCATGGCAACCGCTCTCGCCAGCCGCCAGTTCGAAACATATACCCCCATGCCCCCCTGAATCAATTTAATTTTTTGCAGAAATGTCATGTATCTATGCTCCATACCGTTTTACTATAGTGTGTAACCCCATCATGGCGATCAAGGTATGGAGATAAGCGTTCCCAAAATATTTTTAACCGGCTGCACATTCTCGCACACCACCGCACAGCCTGGCTGTTACGCGCCTCCCGGATTGACCCTGTAAGGTCAGCCTTCGTCACTTTGTACCACAGTGATGACGACATTCCCCCTTTTTTGCCCGGTATCGACATACCGGTGCGCTTCGGCGACCTGTTCCAACGGGTAGCGTCGATCGATGACTGCTTTAATCGCTCCGGCCTCGATTAGTTCTTTGAGAGCCAGCATATTTTGGGTTGAATAGCCCGCTGTCCAGGGGATTATTCTCTTGCTGCTTCGTTTGGATGCCCAACGCATACGAATCCCACCCAACAATCCGGGGTTCGCGTTCAGATAGGCGCCATTTTCCTTGAGCGATCGTAAACTACCCGAAAACGGACTCTTGCCGATCGTATCAAATATGACATCATAAGTCTGGCCGTTTTTGGTGAAATCTTCGCGGGTGTAATCGATGACATGATCTGCGCCAATTGACCGCAGCGTCTCCAGCTTCCCCGTACTGTCCACCGCAGCCACTTCGGCCCCATATTGTTTGGCAAGCTGCACTGCACTGGTGCCGATGCTCCCACCCGCGCCAACAATCAAAACCTTTTGTCCACCCTGGATATTTGCCTTTCGAAGAAAATGCAGCGCTTCGAGTCCGCCGAACGGCATGGCTGCGGCTTCCTCATAGGTCATATTGACCGGTTTTTCTGCCAGCACGCAGGCCAGCCCTGCGGGTTTTTCCGGCAGGCATAAATATTCGGCATACGTTCCCATGTGTAGGCCGGTATAACCAAAAACCTGGTCGCCTGGCCTGAACCGGGTCACATCCTTGCCCGCTGCTGCGATTTCCCCGGCGAACTCCGTCCCAAGTATCGTTATTCTGTTTGGTTTTATGAAACCTAGATATAGCCGCAGGGGGATTGAGAACAGGAGGGGAACTTTGAGCCCGCGGAACTCGGTGTCTGCCCTGGAAACAGTTGCCGCACGTACTTTGATCAGGACTTCATTTTCCTTGGGGATAGGGGTTGCTATCTCTCGGAGCTGAAGTCCGTCCGCTGAGCCGTATTTTGTCCACACAATCGCTTTCATGAGCATTCCTCTGGATTTACCGGGGTTTGTCGTCATTTTGTTCCATGGTGATGATGATCTTTCCTTTGGCGTGCCCTTCTCCAAGATACCGCATCGCTTCCGGTACCTCGCTCAACGGGAAACTCCGGTCGATTACCGGGATTATTTTGCGGGCTTCGTAAAGACCGGTCATAAAGAGTAAATCCTTGGTGTTGGGACGCACTACCAACAAGCCGATATATTTGCCCTCGGCTCTGCCAATTCTTGACCCCAGCAGCAAGACCTGTAATAAAGTCGCCATGGAGCCTCCAACCATGAAACAGCTGCCGTTGGCGTTTAATGCCCGCTTGTAGCCGAAGACTGAATGGTACGCTGCAACATCCAGAATAAAATCGTATCGCCGGCCGTTTTTGGTGAAATCCTCTCGCGTGTAATCAATCAAATGATCGACGCCAAGCGAACGCAGCATGTCGAACTTCCTCGCGTTGTCCACGCCGGTTACCTCAGCGCCGTACATTTTGGCAAGCTGTACCGCAAATGTTCCTGCGCTGCCGCCCGCGCCATTGATCAACACCTTTTGCCCGGGTTGAATCTGCCCTTTATTGCGAATGCCTTGCAGGGCGATGACCGCCCCCTGGGGGAAAGCTGCCGCCTCCGCAAATGTCAAACCGGCTGGTTTCTGCGCCAACCCACGTTCAGGCGCACAGACATACTCGGCAAAGCCGCCCCGATAACTCAGAGTTTCTCCAAAGACTTCATCCCCTGGTTGAAATTGCGTGACGTCCTTGCCGACCGTTTCGACGCGCCCGGCGATGTCAGACCCCAGTATCCCGCCGCTGGGTTTGAAAAGCCCCCCGATACGGGCATACAATGGTTTCCCAATCAGTCCCTCCCAGTCCGATCCATTTATGGATACCGCCTGAACTTTCACCAGAACCTCATCGTCCCTGGGGGTCGGTTTTTCCACCTCTTCAAGTTTTAGTACATCCGGTAAACCATAACGATGATACACAATTGCTTTCATACAGGTATCCTTCCATAACTTTCATCTCCGGCAGCGGCTGATGGATTATTTTATGCCACAGCGATGACCACTTTCCCCTGGGCGTGTTTTTCTGTCACGTACCGGATCGCTGCGACGATCTCACTCAACGGATAAATTTGATCAATGACCGGGGCGATTTTGCCGGTTTCCAACAACTCCCCCAGATAAGCCAGGTCTTCCGAGTTTATTTTCGCGATACCCATGCTGCCCATTTTCTGGCCACCCTTCTTCGATATCCATCGACCCAGGAGCATGGCCTGGAAAAATTGGGGCAGGGTACCTCCGGCGCAAGCATAAACCCCCTGGGGATTCAGCGCGCGCTTGTAGTCAAAAACCCAGTGATAACCATTCACCGCAAAAATCAGATCGTAACCCTGCCGGTTGCGGGTGAAATCTTCCCGGGTGTAATCGATGACGTGGTCAGCCCCGATGGAGCGCGCCATGTCCAGATTTCGCGGGCTGCACACAGCGGTCACTTCCGCCCCGGCCGATTTGGCAAGCTGCACGGCAAATGTGCCCACCCCGCCCGAGGCGCCCTGAATCAACACCTTTTGCCCGGGCTGAATCCCGCCAGCATAGCGGATGCCCTGCAGCGCCGTGAGTGCTGCCACGGGCAGGGCTGCTGCTTCCGCGAAAGATCTATTCGCCGGCTTCAACACCAGATAGGCCTCTCGGGCAAGGACGTATTCGCCAAAAGCGCCGTGGGCGCATCCGAAAACCTCGTCTCCGGGCTGAAAACGGGTGACGTTTTCGCCAACCGCCTCCACCTGCCCTGCCACGTCGGTACCGACGCGCGGGTTATTCGGTTTGGAAAACCCCCCGCCCGTCATGCGCATCAGCATCGTGTTTTTCATCCCCCGATAGTCCGCCGCGTTTATGGACGAGGCGTGAACTTTGACCAGCACCTGCTTGTCCCTGGGAATAGGTTTTTCGATCTCATCGATCTGGAGAACATCCGGCGGCCCGTATTGGTAATACATAATCGCTTTCATATGGATATCCTTCTCTATCATTCATCTCGAACGGGAGGATCAGGAGTGGTTTTAGGCCACACTGATGACGATTTTTCCCCGGGCGTGGTTTGTGCCGAGATAACGCAGCGCTTCGGGGACTTCGTTCAACGGGTAGCGTTTGTCAATCGCCGGGACAATTTTCCCGGCTTCCAACAGCTCTTTGAGCGTATACAAATCATTCTGGTCGATCTTCGCCGCAACGCCTCCCAGCTTCCTGCCATCTTTTTCCGACAGCCAGTTTGCCAGGAGCATGCCCTCGAATAATTGCGCCGGCTTACCTCCCGCCATGACGTATATGCCCCTGGGGGTTAACGCTCGTTTGTACGCAGCAAGGGAATGGTAGCCGTTGGCGGCAAAAATCAGATCGTACTGACGCCCGCTTTGGGTGAAATTTTCTTTGGTATAGTCGATGACCTGGTCTGCCCCCAGCATACGCGCCTGCTCCACATTGCGCGTGCTGCACACGGCGGTGACTTCTGCCCCAAACGCTTTGGCAATCTGCACGGCAAAAGTCCCCATCCCGCCGGCGGCCCCGTTAATCAATACCTTTTGCCTGGCCTGGATTTTCCCGCAATCGCGTAAGCCTTGCAGGGCGGTTAAGGCTGCCACCGGGACTGCCGCGGCAGCTTCGAATGATAGATTGGCCGGTTTAAGCGCCAGGCGGCGTTCAGGCGCAACCGCATACTCGGCAAAACCGCCATGCCCAATACTCCCAAAGACCTCGTCGCCTGGCCGAAACTGCTGGATGTTTTTTCCAACCGCTTCCACCCTTCCCGCAATGTCTCCGCCAAGCCTGGGATTTTTGGGCCTGAGCAGCCCCCCGGCCATCAGTCGGATCAAGAATATGTCCGCGGTCAGGAAATGCCAGTCATAGGCATTGACGGAGGCCGCGTGAATTTTGACCAGCACCTCGTCATCCTTGGGCGCAGGTTTTTCCACTTCTTCAAGTTTAAGAACATCGGGTGAACCGTATTTGTAATAAACAATTGCTTTCACTGGAACCCTTCCTCTTTTACTATGAAGGATTATGCCCTGGAGGCTTCTGCCCGGCCGCTTTCGTAAGGCACACCTGTTCCTGGAATTCCGTAAACTGCAACCTGACCGGCTGCCGGGGCATGGCGATCTATCGTTTTACGATCAAAAATGTCATAGACATCGATCCATTATAGTCCACTCCATGGTGGGGACTTGATTTCGCGCGTGTCTTAAAGCGAAAGCGCCCTCCAGCGTTAGAGGGCGCTTTGCTTTTCTGAGCGGTGTGCATTGCGCAGGACCGTGTCCACGCGACTCTGTCCGCAGGATTATATGAGCGGCGCGCCAACCCACGACCAGATCTTCATGCTAACCCAACCAACTCCTTGGCGCCCGGCCCTTTATTGAAATCATTGAAGAGGGGTGCCAGAACGGCTAAAGTCGGTTGACCCTAAAAACGCCGGCTGGTTAAATCCATTGAGCAGCAACCGTTCTTTCGTTCTGGACGTTGCCGGTGTTAAGGGTGGACTTTGGTTCGAGCAATATGGCCTGGACTTCTTCTTCCACAACCGGGCAATGTTCGACGCCTTTAGGTACGATGACAAATTCTCCTTCATCCAACCATAAATCTCGGTCGCGCAGTTTGATCAGCAGCCTGCCTTTGACAACCAGGAATAACTCATCTTCGTTTTCGTGCTGATGCCATACGAACTCGCCTTTCAACTTGACGAGTTTTAAGTAGGCGTCATTTAATTCACCGGCGATGCGCGGGCGATAGTATTCCTGGATCTGGCTAAATTTATCGGCGATATTGATCACGTTCACTATTACCTCCTGCCAACCAGACGATAAAATGCGAAGTTATGTGTTAAATGATTTTAACGCGGGTTCTGAATTTATCAAAGCACCCGTCCACGCAACCAATCCGGCCTGGGCGAGGCTCAGGACGTGGCGTTAATCCGGGCGCACACTGCGCGCCCCTTGGGTAGGGGACGGGTTCCATCCCGTCCCGTAGATATGGGCTGAAAATAAAAAATGATTACTTTTTGGACAGCCCCTCGCCTCTGCCAGGTTGAAAGTAACCTGGTGGCGACCTCTGACGGGAGGGCTGCGCATGCCTGCAAATTCGGTGCGTTCAAAGGCGAACGCACCCGAGCTGACTGTCCATGTTATTACTTTAAAGGCTCGAGTAATCGAGTTTGGTCGAGAATAGCTGTAACGCGTGATGCAATTTCCAGATGCGTTGGGTTGTTGACAGTAAAACGTTCCTCAGTCAAGATAATCATATTTCCATGGTCGTCAACATCTTCGACTCGAACTGGAGCTGGTAGCAGGGGAAGAATTCCGCGGTCTTCCGAAAGATAGGTGATCCAACTTATAATCGGTGCTTTAGGGCTCTTACGAGGTGCTATATCCGTGTAATTACTGGAATTCACTACTCCCCAATCCGCTTCCCAACTGGTGACCATCCCCTTCAAGATATCGATAAGAACTGGAATACGCATGACCCGCGCCCGACTATCCTCTCCAGACGGAAGACGAATCAGGCAGTGGTTTGCGATTTGGTGAGCATAGCACCCACAAGTAAAATTGATACCCACAGCATCTTGATCATCTTCGCCCCCATTCCATGCATAAAACGAAAAGCCCAGTTCATGTATCACCTGACGACCAAAATCTGTGCGATTTCTTCCTTTGAGCAGCAGCGCTTGCATTGTTTTTACATCAGTTTTTACCTCATGCTTCAAAGCCTCTTTTCGGGATCTGCCTAACATAAACCATCGTTGAAATATTGGATCACATTCCGCCAGATGATTGAACATGGCACTGGCTCTAGCTGCACAAGTTTCCACGGTCTCTTCGCGAATTCCCCAATAAACTCCCACATAATATGGCTCGAATGGATCGGACATAGGACTCCTTAATCATGGTACTGGTGCAGTAAATATGATCTTTATAATTCCTAATTCATTTTCTGCCAATAATCTGCGAACTACGTTAGCGGAAACCTCCTCCGCAAAATGCCATTCCATTGGCATTCCAATAGAACAATTCTATTCCAGGCAAATACGGCCTGTTCAAGTTACGGTAGCGGCTTCCACAGCAACCCCTTTAAATCATGCTCCTCGACCGCAGCTTTAAATGTGTCTGAAACGAATATCCACGTAAAATGCACTGGCACTCTGAAGATATTTACCCCCTTTAGTTTTTCTTCATAAAACACGTGGTGCCATACTCTGGATATAGCCTTGTTTTCAACCAGCCACCTCACCTTCGAGTGCTCCAGGTCCAAACCATCCACGAATCTCGTTACATGAATCAAGAACAACCGCTCCTCTTCGCACTGCATCGGAATCACCTGAGCGTCGTTCTGGATCAGCGGCCAAAGAACCTTAAACGCTCTTTCACTGAATACGGCGTGCAGCCCATAGAAAAATGGAAAATCTCCCTTGGGTAATTTGCCCTTTCTCAACAAGGCGCGTTGGGGCGGGTAAAGATCCTTTCCTTCAGTTAGGTAACGGACGAAAATCACCGGAACTGGCTCAGGGACCGGCTCTGGCCGCAACCCCCTCTCGAAAAGCCATTTATCGCGTTGATAATCTTCCAGGGCGAGCGTGAAGAAATGGTCGCCGTCTGTTGTATATTCCCAGAATTTCATTCTTCACCTCGAAATTAAGGTATTAAGCCCATTAGAATATCAGTGGCAATATCTTTAAGTGCTTGCAGCACCGCTTCTCTTCCCAATGGATCTGCGAAGGATAGTTGCTCATTTACATACTGCGTATACTTGCTCGCGAAAGTCGTGTAATGTGTAGCACTATCCAACCATAAACCATCATAGTGGCTTTGAATGTCAATTCCCCACTTTTGGAGTATGTCGCGCGCAGCTTGTGCTCCCGGCCGGCCTTGTTCGACAATATGGTGGGCTACATCTCCTGGATTATAGCTCCGGCCTAACGCGTCACCATTCCTCAACATAGTTGTCCGTAGACTGCCAGTCTCATCCACAAGCCGTTCTAACTGGAGTTCAACGTTTTCCCCCACCGGCTTGATAACTACGCTTTCCTCTTCCGAAGTTTGATTAGCCTCGGAATATTCGACGAAGGCCTGCAAACCACCCGGGTCCACTGCATTGATCGGGTTATTGGCAGTATAAACATACCGATCAATCTCCACCGGAGCCATCAGTACCAGGTTGGCAGCATCCCTGCTTAAGAACCGACCATTGCCTGAGTCGTAATACCTGGCACGCAGGCTGTACAACCCGGTCAACGAATCGAACTGCTGACCGGTGTACAGGTAGGCATTGATGATCGTTCCGGTCTGGACGTAGAGTTCCCCAAAGGCCGTGTAGGCATAGGTGTCGGTAACCGCGCCCGAATCATCGCTCAGCGCGCGGGTGCTGCCCTGCCCGTCGCGCAGATAGTAGCTCGTCGCCCCGGACCGCGTCTGCTCAAGCAGTTCCGTCCCGCCCAGCACGTAGCTGGCCAGCGTCGATCCGCCTCCATCCGTTTCCAGCACCACGTCGCCGTAAGACGAGATCTCATCCCACAGGTAATTGGTGACCTGCGCTGCCACGCTCTGCCGGACGCGCCGCCCGGCGGCATCGTACGTATACGCAACGGCGGTTCCATCCGGCAGGGTCACACCGCTCAGGCGATCGGCTGCGTCATAGCTGTACTGCGTAACGTCCGCCCCGTCAGTCACCCGCGCCAGGTTGCCGCGCCCATCGTACTGGTATTGGGCCACGCCGGCGGTGAGCAACTGGTCCAGATCGTTGTAGGTGTATTGCGTGGCGACGCCATCAAAGGGATCGATGTCTTTTCGCCTAGTATTGTGGAAATCGAGAAGATCTGGCCGGGGCAGCCACTGATGGATGTGCTGAAGCGGATTGCCGATTGGGGCGTGCGCTGGATCGCGGTTAAGATGGACATTCGCGGCGCCATCGTGCATGATGCCGAAAAAGTGATCACCTACAAGTTGCCTATTTATCCGGCCAATACGGTGGATGTGACCGGCGCCGGTGACGCATTTTCAGGGGGATTCATCGAGGGCATTGTTGAGAGCGGGGATGTGCTAGAAGCGGGGTTGCGGGGGACGGTATCGGCCTCTTACGCGGTGGAATACTGGGGCGCGTTCGATATGCTGCGGGTCACACCTCGCGATGCTGCGGAACGGCTGGCCATGTTGAAACGGCAACCCGACATCGACGTGTTCGATCCGAAGAAATCATGATGGGAGACGGCTTATGAACTGGCTGACGGAAAAGTTCCACACCTCAAAACCAATCATCGCGATGTGCCATTTAAAACCCCTGCCGGGCGATCCCGGCTATGATGCAGAAAAAGGGGTGTTGGAAATTCTGGAGGCGGCGCGCAGGGATCTGCACGCCTTGCAGGACGGAGGTGTGGACGCAGTGATGTTCTCCAATGAGGCCAGCCTGCCCTACCTGCTGGAAACCGAAGCGATTACCAGCATCACCATGGCTAGAATCATCGGCGAACTGATGCGGGAGATTAAAATCCCGTTCGGGGTGAATGTGCTATGGGACCCGATAGCATCTATCGATCTTGCTGTGGCTACCGGGGCTGTTTTCGTGCGGGAGATCTTCACTGGCGTGTACGGCAGCGACTTCGGCCTGTGGAATACTAACGCCGGCAAGACTGTGCGCCACCAACACCGTATAGGCGGAAAAGAAATAAAACTGCTGTATAACATTGTGCCCGAGTCGGCAGCGTATGTCTCGCAAAGGGACCCGGTGCAGATTGCCCGCTCGACCGTATTCAACGCGCACCCGGACGCGTTGTGCGTGTCAGGGTTGACCGCCGGAACCGAAGTCTCAACGTCAACCCTACAGCAAATTAAACTTGCAGTTCCACAGACTGCTATTTTTGCTAATACGGGTGTTAATTTAAATAATGTAGAACAAATCCTTAGTTCTGCTGATGGTGCGATAATTGGTACATTCTTCAAAAAAGATGGGTATATATGGAATGAAGTGGATATAAACAGAGGAAGGCCATTTATGGAGAAAGTCCGTTCAATTCGATAACTAACTGAAGAAAATCGGTTTCGAAATAATCAACAGGCACAAGATAAACAAGGAAATTATATTCCCTACGCCAATACACTTCGTAATTACATCGACGCAACCGAAGCTTCAGCAAGATGGGATTGCCTGTCAGACTGGTACGCTCAACGTGGCTATTTCTGGGTGGGACTGGTCCGTTTTACTGGATGAAGTTTTCTAGGATGAACAAATCGCTGTGCTCACAAGGAAACCCTACTTCCATGATTCATCCAGCAAATGGGATCAATTCATTCCCGGGCATATACCCCCATTTAAAGTGTACCCGCCACTTATCAAGAGATAAGAGCAATCCTGATAATTGGAAAATCACAACAACTCTACCCACTGTATCGTGTCATTCTTATCAGACCAATTCAAACAGGTCGGGTAGCTGTAGGGTTGCTGTAGAAACAAAAGAGCCTGTCGAATGACTGGCTCTTTACCACTATATCTGGGGGTTACGGCATCTTATCCCACCTTATGTAGGTGGCTCACCACGGACTCGACTATCATCCCCCCTGTGGGGACCCTGAACCCATTGATTAGGAGTCGCAGAAGGTTGTGAACAGCCCATACAGGTGGTGTTAAACCATCCACATATCCCCCACATTTAGTGTATATAGTACAATCGTTCCACATCATTTCTAAGCAGTTGCACCCAAATTGCACCCGATTTTATGCTCCGGAAGAGATCAAAAGCTTCTATCCAGAAGATGTCTGCTCATCCCACATCTTTATGGTCTGCACAAAAGAGCAATTTACTCAGTGTTCCATTTACGAAAGGTATTTAGGGATACATCAGGTTACTATGGATGGCTTATGCCAAGCTACTACCACAAATCTTAGAATTTGTTAATATGTATTGAGTCTTATGTTCCCATCATGTATTTTGGGGTAGAATATTTTTGTCGGTCGGGGGCAAAATGTTGCATCCCTAATCGACATGGGATATAAAACCTTCTCCCTCAAGTCGGGGAGATTTGCGTCAAGAGAGAAACGCAGATTAGTTGGCTTGGCAGTCATCCAGGTGTTTGAGGCTAAACCGCTTTTAATGTCCACATCGCGAACCATTTTCCTTCGATAACACAGGTTGCGGATAACATGCATACCCACAAACACCTATCGACCGCAAATATTTTAGAGGAGTTAGGTCACACTATGCGCTAATTCCTTGTCAATGGCCCATGTTAATTTATGTTCTTGGATATCCAATTATTTTTAGGCAGGAACGCGAATTACACATGGCTCTCCCCAGGCGAATTTCATAGGGGTGGTTTGATCGCATAAATATTTCCAACTCGATCCGATTCGAGTAGTACAAATCAGTACTGAGGACTAACCCGGCAAGGTTGTGTCTTCTCTATCTGTGTGATATCAAAAAAGTGGAGCGATGACCGGATGTCGCAAGGGCGGAGCACGGTTAGTTTTGGATATTCCCAATCTCCCGGTTTGAAAAAGATCTTTAACAATTCATTCGAATATTTCCTGGAAAAAATTGGAAATTTATTAAATTAAACCAACCAATTGACCACGAAGAGCATGTTTAGATGGGACGGGGGTAAGTATTGTCAACCAATTGGTATGCCATGCGCAGCAAGCCAAATAAAGAGGAATTCTTATTTGAACAACTGATTGCCCGAGATGTTGAGGCATATTTACCTTTGATCCAATCGCATGCGGTGAATCCCCGTGCACGTAAAATGCGGCCTTATTTTCCAGGGTATTTATTTGTTCATTTGGATTTGGAAAATGAGAACCATTCCAACCTGCAATGGATCCCTGGAGGATTAGGGTTAATCTCCTTTGGCGACGAAATTCCAACCGTCCCCGCCAATCTTATTTCCGCGGTTCACAAACGTCTTGAAGAAATTGAACAGGCGGGTGGCGAGTTCTTCTCAGATCTCAAACCTGGGGACCCGCTTCAAATTCAAGATGGGCCATTTCAGGGGTATGAAGCGTTGTTTGATGCGCGGATCAGAGGCACCGACCGGGTTAGAGTGCTGCTGAAGCTATTACAAGGTCAATTGGTAAAGGTCGATATCCCTTCATCCAGGGTCACAAAAAAGCGGCGCTGATCCATTTTTACCCATGTACCGCTGCGGTGTGGTTGATGTCATGGGGAGCGCCTAATAGTTCACCAAGGCTATATTTAGAGGGCATGGCGCCATAAGGTGATGCTGCAAGAGGGGAAATGGCAGGGTCACTCCTGGTATTGACCCAATATTAATCTGCTGCTGAATATTCCATCCATGAATTCATCGCCCACACAACCCGTCGCTGAAAAAATGTGCCCTCATCTAGGGATACCCTCTGATCCACAGACTGCATTGGGTTATCCATCTGTCCAGAACCTCTGCTATCATGTGACGCCTCCAGCAGCCCCAGGCGCCTCATACCAGTGTCAATTCTGTCTGGAACCGCTGCATACCCAGTGTGAGCGGTATGTCGCGAAATCCAAAAAACCGATCCCGGCAGCATTTCTCATTGGCGAGCAGTCCCAAACCCGAAAGAGGTCTTTGGTGCTGCGTTTAATTCTATTAGGGCTGATGTTGCTGGCGGTAGTTGCGGCGACAGTTTGGTTACTGTTTACCCAGAGACTTGCTGAGGCCCCTGCGCTAGAGCCGACGAGTCTGACCACCCCTGCTGCGGTAGTCGTTCTGGCAACCTCCACGCTCACGCAGACCCCGCAGCCTTCGTTGATCCAGTCCCCAGTTCCTTCTCAGACCGCAAAACCTTCATTTCCAAAGACTTCCACGCAGATACCTCCCCACCTGCTCGAGACCCCTTACGGGATTGCGCGCCAGTTTTTATTGCACCGCGTAGTGGCTGGCGAAAGCTTGCTCAAATTATCTGGAACCTACAACGCCAGTGTGGAAGCGATCCGCGCGGTCAATATCGACCTGCAGGGCACATTGTGGGCCGATACTGTGATCATTATCCCAGTCAACCAATTGGACGCAAACGGTCTGATACCGATGATCGCTTATGAAGTTTTAGCGGATGGCATCACCATCCAGACTCTGGCTCTGGAACAGAATGTCGATCTGAATGTGCTTTATGAACTCAACAATCTGCCTTCGGATTATATATTTCACTCGGGCGAGTGGGTGATTTTGCCTCACACGCCCTCTGCGCCCTGAGTGAGGAATCGGATGCCAACGATTTTATTCGTCTGTACGGCTAACCAATTTCGTTCACCTATTGCGGCGGCATGTTCCATGCGTAAGTTAACCTCCATGGACGCCGCCGACGCTTGGACCGTAAGCAGCGCAGGCACCTGGACGCCAGCCGACTTACCCGCACACCCGAAGGCGATGGATGCGGCGGCCAAACTGGGTCTGGACCTGAGCGCCCACCGCACCCGCGAGGTGGATGCTGCCTTGCTCGCGGCTGCAGACCTGATAGTGGTTATGGAGCATGGTCATAAAGAAGCCCTCGAAACTGAATTTCCAACCGTACGCGGCAGAGTGGTATTGCTCGGATTCCTGGCAAACATCCCGGGCAGCGAGATTCCTGATCCCGCATTGGATAACTTTACTCACCCCGGTGAAACAGCGCATATGATCTGTGAATGCATCGATCAAGCCTTTACTGAGATGGTATCTCTCGCTTCGATTCATCCTGATGACCATAGCCTATAATTACCCTGAACTACTGGCGAGTGGATCGCATACCCTGATATAAGGGTCAATCGCCAAAACCAACCCCCTATATTTTTAAAAAGGACTGCAATATGGAGATGGACAATTCGCCGGTAGAGCAAATGGATGATGACCTGGATTTGCGCCAGTACCTTTCGCTTTTTCTGCATTGGGCGTGGCTGATTATTCTGGCTGCGGCGATTGCCGGCGCAGTCAGCTATTTCTTTAGCATCCGCCTGACACCATTTTACCGCTCTTCGGCCATTGCAATGGTCAATGTGGCGCCCGCCAGCAGAGCCACGGATTACTCCTCGGTGGTGTTGTCTGAGCAGCTCACCAGCACGTATTCGCAAATGATGGTCCGGGATCCGGTTGTCAGTGAGGTCGCAGCCCAACTTGGACTGTCCAATTCGCCAACAGAAATCAAAGACTGGATCACAGTCACCCCGGTTCGAGACACTCAACTTATCCAGGTGTCCGTGGAAACCACGAATCCCGAGCTTTCCGCCAAGGTCGCCAATTCGATCGTTTCGGTCTTCGGAGAACAGATTCAAGAACTCCAGGCTCAACGTTTTTCGCAATCCAAAGCTACCCTTGAAACCCAACTCAAGGACATCGAATCTCAGGTTTTGACCTATTCTGCCGAAGCGGATAGAGCCATTACTACCGAGAAAAAAGATCAACTGGAAGCAAAAGTAACGCAGTATCGTGAAATTTACTCGAACTTGCTCCTTACTTACGAACAGGTCCGCCTCTCTGAAGCCCAATCGATCTCCTCGATAGAGCAGGTGGAGCCGGCCGTCCCCAATTCCTCCCCTGTCAGACCTAATGTGCTGCAAAACACGCTCCTGGCAGCCGTGGTCGGATTACTTCTGGCTGCGGGCGCAATCGTTGCTCGTGAAGCACTGGATGACACCATCAACACCCCCGAAGACATCACCCGTAAATTCAAGCTGCCTATTTTGGGCGTGATCAACCACCACAATCCCGAAGTGGACGCTCCCATCACGGTAACCGAACCTCGCTCGCCCACTGCTGAAGCCTACCGCAAGCTTCGCACCAACGTCAGCTACGCCAGCGTAGATCATTCCATGCGCACGATCATGATCACCAGCGCGGAACCCGGCGAGGGAAAGTCGACCACCATCGCAAACCTGGGCGTGGTCCTGGCTCAGAATGGCAAACGGGTGACGGTCGCGGATTGCGACCTGCGTCACCCGCGCGTCCATGCTTACTTCGGGCTCCCCAACCGCCATGGGATGACCACCCTCTTTGCCCCGCATCCCGTGTTACTCACCCAAACCCGTCAGACTCAGGTCGAGAACCTCTCGGTTATTACCACCGGGTCGCTGCCCCCCAACCCATCTGAACTGCTGGGTTCACAGAAGATGCAAAGCATCCTCGAAGCATTGCGCCAGACTGCGGATATTATCCTTATCGACACGCCGCCTATCCTGGCGGTTACCGACGCCACCGCACTGGCGCCCTCATTGGATGGCGTACTCTTAGTCGTTCGCCCAGGGAAGACGCGCGCCAGCGCGGTGCGGCAGTCGCTCGAGCAACTTCACCAGGTGAACGCTCGCGTCCTGGGCGTGGTGCTCAATGATGTGATGATTCGCGGTGGAGCTTATGGCTATCGCTACAATTACTATCGCAATTACAATGCCTACCAAAAGTACTATGGGCCGAAGGTCAAAGGCAAAGAGTAAAGACTCGTACAAAATTTTATGGCAATCCAATTTAGCGAAAGCGTGTGCAATCATTAATGAAGGAGCAAAGCGTGCTTTGGGGAGTCCCTTTAGCGGATCTTGATTACGGCGTTGAAGAAGAGCAAGCGGTTCTGGATGTTTTGCGCTCCCGCTGGTTGACCATGGGCAGCGTGACGCAGGAATTTGAGGCGCAGTTTGCCCATCTGACCGGCAGCAGCTATGCCTTTGCGGTTTCCAATGCGACCGAGGCGTTACATTTAGCCTGCCTGGCGCTTGGAATTGGGCCAGGCGACGAAGTGATCGTGCCCTCCCTAAGCTTCGTGGCCACGGCCAACGCGGTGCTCTATACCGGCGCTGAGGTGCGCTTTGCCGATATTCTCGGGGAAGATGAATTAACCATTGACCCGCTAGAAATCGAACGGCTGATCACCCCGCGCACAAAGGCAATTATGGTGATGCATTATGCGGGCTATCCTTGCCGGATGCGCGAGATTATGGCGATTGCAGAGCGGCACGGGATCGCGATGATCGAAGATGTGGCGCACGCTCCCGGAGGTTTCCTGGATGGCAAAGCGCTCGGCGCCTGGGGAGCCATGGGTTGCTTCAGCTTTTTCTCTAACAAAAACCTATCCACCGGCGAAGGCGGCATGCTGGTGACCGATAGCGACGCCCTGGCCGAAAAGATCCGCCTGCAACGCTCGCACGGCATGACCAGCCTGACCTATGACCGGCACAAGGGACACAATTTCTCTTACGATGTGGTCGACCTGGGTTACAACTACCGCATCGATGAGATCCGTTCGGCGTTGGGTCTGGCACAACTGAAAAAGCTGGAGCGCAACAATGCGCTCCGCCACGAGTTGACAATGGCTTATTGGGAAGCTCTGGAACCGTTGGGGGTAGGGTTGCCCTTCTCGACCACCAGGCAGGGACAGCCTTCCCACCATATCTTTCCGATATTGCTGCCACCAGAGGTTGATCGCCAGGCATTCATGGAACGTATGCGGGATGCCAAGATTCAGACCAGCATTCACTACCGCCCGATTCATACCTTCAGCTATTACCAGAACCGCTACGGCGCGGTGCGTTTGCCGCGCACTGAAGGGATAGCCGCCCGCGAGGTGACGCTGCCACTGTACCCTACAATGGGGGAAGAAAAGGTGAGGATCGTTGTGCAAGAAATAGAAACTGCACTTGAAAGATAAGGAAAAAATATTGACAATTGGGCTAGAAATTAATTAATGAAAATACAAATATTACAGCCTCTCGTAGACAAAATCAAGAAACAGAATCCCAATATCTTCAAATTTATCACCAATACCTGGTGGCTATCTGCAGATTATTTTTTTCGTTTACTCCTAGGTTTGGTTGTTGGGGCATGGGTCGCAAGGTACTTAGGACCTGCAAATTATGGAAAACTTACATACGCAGCTACTTTTGTTGCGTTTTTTTCTGGGATTACTAAATTAGGGTTAGACGGGATTTGTGTAAGGAATATTATTCGATATCCAGATAAGACAGATGATATCCTCGGAACATCATTTATTTTAAAAATTGGAAGCGGGGTTCTTACTACATTACTGTCTGGTTTAATTTCCTATTTATTGTTCCCAAAAGATCTTTTAGCGACATTAATGGTTGTAATTATCTCCACAGGGACTCTTTTCTTTTCATTTGATGTAATAGATTTTTGGTTCCAATCAAACCTCCAGTCAAGAAACACTGTTTTATCAAAAGGTACTGCTTATATCATCGTGGCATCTTTGAGGATCCTATTTATATTATTAAAATTACCGTTAATTTACTTTACACTAGCGATTCTTCTGGAAAATGTTGTCGGCGCGTTGTTTCTATTATTAGCTTATCGAATTTCTCGTAGGCGTGTCAAACAATGGACTTTTTCCCTAAATACGGCACGCCAGTTATTAGCTGATAGTTGGCCGCTTGTAATATCAGGGACTTTAGGATTAATTTACCTACATGTTGATCAATTACTTATAAAACTTTTTATTAACGATGAATCTTTAGGGATTTATTCGGTTGCGGTCCGTTTGTCTGAAATATGGTATTTTATTCCAAGTGCGATTGTCACATCAATCTTCCCGATTATTATTAGTGCAAAAGAGAAAGACGAGGCGGATTACCAGGAAAAACTACAAACGCTATATGACGGTGTCTCTTGGATAGCCATTATCATTGCCGTTGTTGTAACATTCCTAGCTGCTCCACTTGTTAATATAATTTTTGGACAAGAATATCAAGCTGCTAGTAGTATATTAGCAATTTATATCTGGACAGGGCCTTTTGTTTTCTTGGGGGTGGCACGAAGCCAATGGGTTTTATCCGAAAACCGAACAAAAATACCAATCATAACTTCGACTATGGGAGCAATTTCTGGAATTATTTTGTATCTGTTGCTAATTCCGAAAATAGGTGGAATAGGTGCCGCGATTGGATCTGTTATTTCCTATTCGGTCAACACGATCATAGCTTGTTTCATTTACCCCCCTCTCTATAAAACAGGTCTAATGTTATTAAAGGCATTATTTATCCCATTTAGAATTAAGAAAAATATTCAATATTTTCACAAGATTAAATTACTTCTGACCCATTAATATGAATTCCCAAACATATTCCGAGAAGCAAAGTATATTCCCATGCGTTGGTTTCAGCGTAGCCCAAAATGCTACGGAAGAAGACCAATTGCGTTTACAAGTTATTCACAGAGAAATATTAAAACAATTTCCATGGCTGACAATAGAGTTCCATATTTATGGCGAATTCTTTTTGACCGCATGGGGATTTAACTCATCGTCGTCATATTTTGTTACTGACGAAAACGAGAGATACCTTTATCTTCTTTCTGGAACACCTTTTGGCGATTTGAGCCTCGCAAGTATTAAAAATGATATTGCAGGGCTTGGAAAAATCGACTGTCTTGAAGGAAGGTGGAACTTCCTCCGAGTAAATGAAACAACAAACCGAGTAGATATTTGGAATGATTGGGTTGGGTCATCCCCTGTATTTTTATATTATGGATCTTCAAGAACCTTCATCTCAACTCTAGAAGCAGTAATAGTTAAATTTATGGATTTAAGCAGTGATGATTTCTCGAAAAGGGGAATTGTAGAATTATTATCTTATGGGCAGTTTATCGGTCAAGATACATTGTTTGAAAATATAAATACGAAACACCCGGATTCATATTCTTGGTGGAATCAGGACGGGAGTTCGGGCTCACGCTGGCTGGAATCCATCCCTCCTCAAGACGAAATTAATGGACATGACATTCCATTATTAATTGAAAAGATGAAGGTATTAAGTGAGCAAGCGATAAGTGAGTCGCTAATTAACGCTACCGATCCCATTTCTTTGCCACTATCCAGCGGAATGGATTCTCGATTGCTGGCCTGTATTCTTACAGACCAAAAGCAAGTAGTTGAAGCATTCTCTTACGGCCCAAAAGAATGGACAGAGGTTGCAAATGCAAAAAAAGTAGCAGATGCATTAGCAATCAAATGGAATCATGTAAACCTTGACGAAAATTATTATGCAGACTATGTCCAGAAATGGTTGACATGGTTTGGAAGTAGCCTTCACGCGCATGGAATGTATCAATATCCATTCTTAAATCTAATACAAAAAGGAAGCATAATTCCGAATGGTTTCCTTGGCAATAACATGGCAGGAGGCGACCATCCAAACGATTGCTTATTCCAAACGTCGAAGAGCCTTCAGGAAAGATTTTCTAGCTATGGGGTTTTTTGGGATAAAAAATCGCTTCGCAAATTGCTCGATTTTAATCCCGATGATTTTCTTGATGAAATAAATGAGATTTTTAATTCCCAATATTCGAAAGTGTCAGAATGGCCGGAATACCAACAAATGAATGCAATCGATATGTGGAATCGCCAATCACGTTTCGTTTTCTATCAAACCCAAATGTATAACTATTATGGTAAAGAACGCTCCCCATTCATGTGGAAAACCTATGCAAAATTCTGTATGGGATTACCTTCCCATTTGTTGAAAAAACGGTATCTGCAAGTATTAATGTTGAATAAATATTGGCCTAAAGTTGCTCAAATCGATAGTACATTTGTGCCTTTAACCGGAATAAAAAGAAAGTGGCAAGGCGCCCGCAGCATAGTTGCGCATAGAATGCCAAAATCATTGCGACCGTTTATGGGAAAAACTCCGGTCAATTTAATGGAAGCCGATTGCATGAAGAAGCGGAAATGGGAAAATCTTTATCCTTTGGCAACTGAAAAATTAAAGGATATTCCCTGGTTAAATTTACTAGAAATTAACAAGACTGCCAAAAAGTCAATCCACGGAGATCCACTGAATACAACCAGGATGCGCGCTATTCAACCAATTTTGTATCGCATATTAAATAATGAATAACAATCTTCCCAAAATCACATTTGGGATGATTGTCCTAAATGGAGATCCATTCATTTTATATAATTTACGGTCATTGTATCCATATGCACATCAGATTATTGTTGTTGAAGGCGCAAGTAAACATGCAGCTGAAATTGCCTCGAACGAGGGACATTCTACTGATAATACTTTACCCGAATTAAGAGAATTTCAAGAAAAAGAAGATCCAGAAAATAAGGTAATTGTTGTTACAGCTGAAGACGAAGGTTATCCAAATGGATTTTGGCCAGGGGAAAAGCATGAACAGAGTCGGGCGTACGCAAAAAGAGCTGATGGCGACTGGCTGTGGCAAGTCGATGTCGATGAATTTTACAAACAAGAAGATATGGAATTCATTTGTTCGGAGGTCTTAACTAATCCTCTTGTTATGACTGTCTCTTTACCGCAAATCCAATTTTATGGAGGATTAAAATGGTACGTCGATGGCTGGTATCTACGATATTGCGGTGGTGGAGAATTTAATAGAATTTTTCGTTGGAGAACGAATTATCAATATCGAACTCATCGCCCGCCGACTGTTATTAACGAACGTGGTCAGAATTTACGTGATTTAGGATGGGTAAGGGCTGTTACCCTCCAAAAACAAAATATATTTCTATATCATTATTCCTTGGTTTTTCCAAGACAAGTGGTCCAGAAAAGCAATTATTACCAAAACGCTGAATGGAACGATTTTAAAGAGATGGATCACTGGGTTGAAAATAGTTATTTAAAACTGAAAAATCCATATCATGTCCATAATGTTTATAAATTTCCAAGCTGGCTAGAAAGATATAAAGGAGACCATCCACAAGCGATTTATAATTTGTGGGATGAATTGGTGAATCAAAAAACCAACACTGATATTCATTTCCGAAAAACGGATGATATTGAAGCATTGCTTTCCTCATCATTTTATATAATTGGAAAAATTTGCTTAAAGATTATTGGATTACTATATTTTCCGGTTTTGAAAGTATTGAAGTTTTTCTATAAATTATTACCAAATTCAATTAAGGTTGCCTCAAAGAAATTAAGAGGCGTATAGCTTTGAACAGATATATTAACCTTGGGTGTGGATCGAGAATAAATCCAGCGTGGCTAAATGTTGATTTTTCTCCGGTGGATAAGAACGTAATTAAAGTTGATTTACTAAAAAATTTTCCTTGGGAAGATAATAGCTTTTTTGCGGTTTATTCGTCTCACGTGTTGGAGCATTTCTCAAGAGAATGTGGTCGAAAATTTCTTAAGGAATGTTATCGAATTTGCCAACCTCAAGGCATAATTCGTGTCGTTGTGCCCGACTTGGAAAGTATTGTCAGTAATTATCTACTACAACTTTCGAAGGCGAAGCAAAACTCTCCATTGGCAGATTTAATGTACGATTGGACTATGTTAGAGTTACTTGATCAGGTAACAAGAAGTTACTCTGGCGGTGAGATGGCAAGGTTTATTAAAACAGCTCCAAAAGAATTGTGGCCACAAATAGAACTAAGGATTGGCAAGGTGGGATTCCTGGATATTTTGCAGAGCAATTCTCAAAGAACGCCGATTCATGGCAATATTTGGAAGTTATTCTCTTTTCGAGGAATTTCTAAACTGTCCTCATTACTCAAAACAGTAATTTTTGAAAATATAGCGTTCTTGATTTGGGGCAAAAAAGGAAGAAAGCTATCTGAAGACGTATTATTCTACCAATCTGGCGAGAACCACAAATGGATGTACGATAGCTATTCACTAACTAAAATTCTCAAAGAATCTGGGTTTTCAAATATTAAAGTTCAGACATATGATCAGAGCCAAATCCCCAACTGGTGCGATTTTCAATTGGATAACAACATCGATGGCTCTATATATAAACCAGATTCCATTTATGTTGAGGCAATAAAAGATATTTAAATGAAGATATTGTTGGTTTCGACTAAGGACCAGGGGGGAGGTGCAGAAAAAGTAGCCTATGACTTAGCATTGAATTTTCTGAGCCGTGGTAACGATACTAGGTTACTGGTAAAAGAAAAATATACAAAGGGAGAATTCGTTTTTCAGTATGATCCTTATGCCGGGAACAAACTAATAGAATATGTTGGTGGGAGAGTTGAGAAAGCATTTCAGCTCACCCCCTATTTTCGAGGAAAGCCAAGATTGCTGGAATTATTCCGGCAGCTAACCAAACCTAAACGGTTAGTTGACAGACTTAAGGGTCATGAGGATTTTAATTACCAATATCCGCAGCAAATGTTTTTAAAACAAAATTGGACACCTGACATTGTTCATGCGCATAATTTGCATGGAAATTACTTTAACCTCAATTCCCTACCAAACCTTTCGAAACAAATACCATTCATCTGGACCCTGCATGATACATGGGCGATCACAGGTCATTGCGGGTATTTTATAAACTGCAACCATTGGCTCACTGGCTGCGGGAATTGCCCCGATCTAAAAAGACCTCCTTCAATTTTGCGGGACGGGACAAAAGACAATTGGATGCGAAAACAATTAATTTATCAACAAAGCAAGTTAACCGTTGTAACACCTAGCAAATGGTTGATGAATTATGTAGACGAGTCAATGTTGGAACCAACGATTAAAAAGGTGATTCACAATGGTGTCGATACTACTTATTACAAATCTAAAAACAAATCCATAGCAAGATCGGAATTGGGTCTACCGCAAGATAGGTTTATTTGTTTGTTTGTTGCCTTTGGTGGAAAAGGAGAAAATCCCTATAAAGACTATATGACGGTCAAGAAGGCTATAGAAAGGCTACAAAGGTTTGATTTCTATGAAAAACTGCTGTTTGTTTGCATAGGGGGAATAAAAACCGAATCGAATGATCCTCATTATTTATTCCCTGGATATTTGGAACGCGAACAATTGCTTAAGTATTACCAATCTGCAGATGTGCTTTTACACGCTGCAATTGCTGAAAACTTTCCTTTAGTCATTCTTGAGAGCATGGCAAGCGGTACCCCAGTTATTGCTACTAGGACGGGCGGAATCCCCGAAATTATTGAGGATAACGAAGATGGTTTTCTCATTGAAATAAAAAACCACGAGGCTATGGCGGATAAAATTCACCTTTTGTTCAAAGACAAAAAATTGCGTGAGGGATTAAGTCATAAAGCATCCGAGAAAGTCAACAGAAAATTTAGCTTAGACGCCCAAGTTTCCGAATATCTTCAGTTATTTTTAGAGGTGAAGGATACATACCCGTCCAGAACCATCGAATATTGAAAACACCTTATGAACTTTATCAATGAAATAAATCTTTCACTCATTCTGTCCATTCTAGTTATTTGTTTTTGCGCAATATTAATAATTAAGGGCCAGTATGCTTTGTCGTTGGGGATTTATTGTGCATTGGCATATTGGACAAGGAGCGTTAATGTATTTGGGATTTCCCATACCTGGGTTTTTCTTGCAACGATTATCCTTGCCCTATTAACCACATTATTAAGAGGTCAGTTCAAAGTTGCGATCCCCACCAAAGGCCGATGGATAATCCTATGGAGTTTATTCTGGTGGGTTTGGATGCTAAGTCTCCTAGTGGTTAGGAATCCACCAGTTGTAATAAATTTTTATAGATCATTAATTTTATACATTATGATCCCTTTGCCTATAATCGTTCTATTTTTTAATGGACCCTCAAAGGTTAAAGCTTTTGCCATGGGCTTTGTAGCTACGACACTTATTAGTGGACCGGTAGCATTATTTGTAATAGGAATTTCTGTATCAGACCTGTTGCTTGACCCTTCCTTAAGAAGTTTAGGGATTATCCGTTTATCGATTATTAACTATCATTGGTTCAGCTACTCTCAAGTGATTGCAATTATCCTTCTTTTGGTAATTTCACTTTATCAGAAAAAGTTGATTATTCGAATATTCTGTTATTTAGGGGTTCTCGTTTGCGGTTATTTCCTGTTGTTGATCGGATCAAGACAATCCATTGGCGCAGGGGTTATCTCGATAATAATCTTGCTAATCCTATCTATGAAATTTTCTACTAAGAAGATATTACCAGCATTTCTTTTAATATTATGCATTTTAGGCTTTGGTTATTATTTCCTCAATAATAATCTAGACTTGGTGTTGCGACCAGCCCGGGGGGAAGAAGGTCTCTTTGATATTTTCCAATTGGTAAAGGAAAGAGGTCCGTATTGGGAACAAGGGGTAAGGCAATTCCTTCAGAATCCGATTTTTGGTGCAGGTTACGCTTCTGACACCAATGCGCACAATTTGTTTATTGGAGTATTGGCGGATCAGGGTCTGGTTGGTATGTTTTTTTTGTTCGGATTTATCTTCTTTTTTATTCAGCAAGGCTTACGGATCCGTTTTCGGGGTGATAAACAAAAGTTCTTTTGGAGTATTGGTATATTAAGCATCGGGATATTTGGATTCATACACGGCCAGGCCTCTGGTACGCCCATTAGTTTATGGCATGTTTGGTGGTCTGCTGCGATGGTGTGGATATTAAATAGCAACTTCCATACACTAAATGGAAAAACAAACCTAATTGTCAGTAATAATGAACAAGCCTAATACCCCATTAATCAGCATTGTAACTGTGACGTTAAATTGTGTTGAAGACGCACTTGTAACAGCCAAAAGTGTCCTCAATCAAACGTCCCACAATTTTGAATACATCGTCAAAGATGGTGGGTCGACGGATGGCACAATTGAAGCATTGAGATCCCTAGGTATAAACGTAATTGTCTCGAAGGATATAGGGATTTACGATGCAATGAATCAAGCGCTGAAATTTTGCAGGGGCGATTATATTTACTTTTTAAACGCCGGAGACAGTTTCTTTTCTCCGGAGGTTCTAGAGAATATTATTCCCCAGCTAAAATTAACTCTCGATATTTATTATGGAAATATTTTTTTACTGCCAATGCAAAAACAGTCAAACTATCCTAGAAAATTAAGTCGTCTATATTTGTTTTGGAAAAACATTAACCACCAAGCCTTATTAATAAAAAGAGAACTATATGTTTCATTAGGTGGGTTTGATCTCCATTATAAATATGCAGCTGACCAAAAAGTACTTTGGGATTCAATTTTGTTGAAAAAATGTTCATATCAGTTCATTCCACAAGTTATCACTAAGTTTGCGTATGGAGGCTTTTCCACTTCAATTTCATCAATTACCGATGTCCAAAAGGAACGAAAACGGTTAACAGCATCCTTTTTCTCGAAAACAGAAATCATATTATATGGAATTTACCATTTATCCTTTTTGACTTTTCTGAAAAATATCGTATGGAAGATGAAATACTCACAATACTTAGGCAAGGAAATATGAAATCATTCCGACCTTGTATATTTGACCCATCGAATTCATCACCTTGGTATGATCAAAGCCTGTTTCTTGCCCTCAAAGCAAATGGGCTAAATGTAGCCCTTTTCACGAGTCCTTTTCAGTATCGATCTAAAAAGGACCTCAAATTTCAAAAAAACTATTTTTATCCAATAGCAAGTTTTTTGCATATACATGGGATATCGAGGCGCATGGTTTGCGGGGTTGAGCACATTCCCGGGTGGCTACGTGTAGTTTTGGAGCTAAGAAAGTTGAAGGGAAGTATAGTATTTCATTCACAATGGATGCCTTTACCGTTAGTAGACATAATATTCCTAAGATATCTGAAAACCATGAATATCCCATTGGTTCATACGGTTCATAATCTGCTGCCACATAAAGCTCGACCTTATGACAGAAGAAATTACTCGACCATTTACAATCTTGCAGACCACCTCATAGCCCATACTGAAAAGACTGCCCAAGGACTTATTGATGATTTTGGGATAGGGAAGGACAAGATATCAATTATTCCCCTTGGTATCTCAGGCGAGGATTATCCAATAATATCAAGAGATGAAGCCTTAACGAAATTGGGGCTATCGGATCAACCAACCATACTTTTTTTTGGGGCTCTGCGAAGGAATAAAGGCTTACGTAATCTACTGAAAGCATTATCTTTATTATTGCTAAAAATTCCAAACGCTCGATTAATCATTGCAGGAAAACCTGAGGAAATTTCAAATGAGGAAGTAGATAGTTGGATTGAGCAATATAAAATATTGCCCGATCGTGTCATCAAACGGCTCGAATTTATTTCAGATGAAGAAGTCCCATATTATTTTTCCTTGGCAAACTGTGCGGTGTATCCATATGAGAATATTGACCAAAGCGCAGCTCTGACTCTGGGGATGACGTTAGGTAGGCCTGTAATCGTGACTTCTGTTGGTGGAATGAAAGAGATTGTATCTGATCACAAAACAGGTTTGGTTGTTCCGGTTAATGATATTGACGCCTTAGCGGACGCGATGATTGAGTTACTAAGAAATTCAGAAAAAGCCGAAGAAATGGGTGTTCTAGCCAGTGAATATGTTAGAAATAATTTTGGGTGGAATGAAATTGCTAAAAAAACGATCAAAGTGTACCATCAAGTTTTATCGATCCCCGAAGATTAAGTAAACGGTAAGCCCTTCGGCGATTTTAATTCTGATTTCTCGCATTGATATGGAAACACGATAATTGATTAACCAACCAACAATTCATTTTATTACCATAATAATGGCCGTCCGTAATGAGGAAAAGCATATACGTGCTTGTCTTGAGAATATATTTAATCAAAAAGAGGTTCCAGCGCCTTATGAAGTAATTGTTGCTGACGGTATTTCTACCGATGGCACACGTGAAATCATTTTTGAAATGCAATCAACAAATCCCAATTTGATTTTGATCGATAATCCTGGAGTGATTGTACCCACGGGTTTAAACCAAGCTATTCGTATTGCTAAAGGAAATATTATCGTCCGTGTTGATGGACATACAAAGATCGCGCCTGATTATGTGAAGAGTTGTATCGAATTACTTAATACAACAAGGGCTGAAAACGTTGGTGGCAGAATGGTAGCGATCGGTAGAACCGCATTCGGACGTGCGGTTGCGGTAGCGACTAGTACTCCATTTGGCGTGGGCGGGTCCAGGTTTCATTACTCCGAGAAGGAAGAAGAAGTCGATTCTGTCTACCTGGGGGCTTGGCCGAAAGATGTGTTCTTGAAAATTGGGCTATTTGACGAAGAAATGGTTCGCGACCAGGATGATGAATTCAACTATCGTCTTCGTGAACACGGCGGAAAAATTATTCTGAGTCCATCTATCAAATCGGAATATACCGTCCGAAGTACACCGAAAACCCTATGGAAGCAATACTTTCAATATGGTTTTTGGAAGGTGAGGGTGTTACAAAAACATCCGCTGCAAATGTCATTGCGTCAATTTATTCCACCTGCATTTGCATTGACGCTTGTCGGAACAATTATTCTTGGTCTGTTCTTCGCCTGGGGCCGGATTTTGTTGGCTTCATTCCTCGCTTGCTATCTGGTTGCCAATTTGACGGCATCGGTAATCAGTGCTTCACGTAAAGGAAGGAAGCAATTGCTCCTTCTTCCGCCTGCGTTTGCTATTTTGCACCTCAGTTACGGATCGGGATTTTTGATTGGTTTGGTTAAGTTTTGGAATCGGTGGAGAGACAAAAAAGGTAAGGTGCCTGAACTGGCGCAAGCATGAACCAGAATTCAGAAATCAACAGAGTTCGTAATGAATACCACCTCAGGGAAATTCGCCTGGCTAAAGATGACCGGTATTCAATTTTTAATATTTCGGCATTATTCGCACTCCAACAACGGGAGCGTGCTCTTCTACAGTTATTAAAGAAACACGGGATTTTTTCCCTCACTGATAAGAAAATTCTGGAAGTTGGCTGTGGTAGTGGAGGGGTCCTCGCCCAATTGATAAATTATGGTGCAGCTTCATCGAATCTTGTCGGTATCGACTTGCTCAGTAACCGACTGAAAGAAGCGAAACATAGTATCGGAGGTTTGGGTTTATCTAATGCTGACAGTCGATACCTCCCGTTTGATCAAGAACAATTTGATTTAGTTTTGCAATTCACTGCTTTTTCATCTATCTTAGATGCTCAGATAAAGATGGAATTGGCGTCCGAGATGCTTCGCGTTTTGAAACCGGATGGCCTGATTATTTGGTTTGATTTTTGGCTTAACCCCATTAACAATCAAACTAAAGGAATAAGAATACCAGAAATCATTCGTCTATTCCCTGGTTGCGATTATGATTTTATAAAAGTAATCCTGGCGCCGCCGATTGCGAGAAAACTCGTACCAATTTCCTGGACTTTATCGTGTGCGCTTGAAGGCGTCCAGTTGTTGAATACACATTACTTAGGGGTAATACGAAAAAATCAGGGAGCCTAATCCTCCTTTCTCGCTGGCTTCCTCTCCTACTCTGGGCAGCCTTCATCTTTGCCACCTCTGCCAATCCGCAGCCCTACCGATGGCTGCCGGCCAACTGGATGCAGCCGATCAACCCGGCTGATCCTGCCAGCCCGAGCTGGGACGAGGTGCTGGGGCGTTTTTCACATGCCGGCGAGTACGCCGTTCTGGGGCTGCTGGCTGCCCGGGCGATTGCCTGGAAAGGCCGAGCAAAACCTATTCAACTGTTCACAGCCTGGGCAGGGTCAGCTTTGTACGGTCTGAGCGACGAGATCCATCAGATATACGTTCCCGGCCGGGCTTTTCAACTGGGAGACCTGGCGCTAGATATGATCGGTGCATTTCTTGGAATATTTCTGTATTCATTTATCCAACGGAGATTCGTTTCTGGCCAATAATCGTAATAGGGGGAAATATGGTAGACGAAGTAATTAATACACACATGATCGAAGCCAATTCAGCGATTCCACGGACATCTTTGAGCGGCATGCTCCTCAAACGGACTTTTGACATTGTCATGTCTTTCCTGGGGTTGTTGGTGCTGTCACCGCTATTCCTGGTGATCGCGATTCTCATCAAGCGCGAAGGGCCAGGTCCGGTCTTCTACCGGGGTCCGCGTGTGGGTAGAGATGGCAAACGCTTTGGCATCCTGAAATTCCGCACTATGTTCGAGCGGTTGGAGAGCTACCAGGGCGCCCGGGTGACGGCTAAAGACGACCCGCGGGTCACGCCCCTCGGTCACTGGCTGCGGGACACCAAAATCAATGAGCTGCCCCAGTTATGGAATGTGTTGATCGGGGAGATGAGCCTGGTCGGTCCGCGCCCGGAAGATCCAAAGCTGGCTGAAAGCTGGCCGGCAGATGTTCGGAATGAGGTGCTCTCGATTAGTCCGGGCATCACCAGCCCTGCGTCGGTGCTGTATCGCGACGAGGAGCAGCTCCTGCTTCCCGACAAGCTTCTTGAAACGTACTTTGGCAACATCCTGCCCTCCAAACTGCGCCTTGACCAGCTCTATGTGCGTCACCATTCCTTCCTGATGGACCTGGACGTCATATTCTGGACAATTATTTCGCTATTGCCAGGGCGGATTAATGATCAGGTCCATGAGGAAAGTTTGTTTTGGGGTCCCTGGGCACGCCTGTTTCGTCGATATTTATCGTGGTTTATCCTGGATGCTATGACTGCGTTTGGTGCATTTGCCCTTACAGGCATACTCTGGCGTTTAGGTCAACCGCTGGATGTTGGCTGGCTGCCCTCCTTAGGCGTAGTTTTAAGTTTTTCACTATTATTCAGCTTGATAGGGGCAATGGCCGGAGTTCAGAAAATTGTGTGGACAAAGGCCCGAGCTGAAGATGTCCTGGATCTAATCCCTTCCACAACATTGGCCGGGATCATAATCGCTGGGATTGATTTTTATCTCGGGATATTTCCATTCGGAATGATTCTCGCGGCGACATTCCTGTCTTTCGCTGGATTTGTATTGGTTCGGTATCGCCAACGGATACTGACCGGAGCCATGTCGCGTTGGCTAACCTGGCGCAGGGATGAAAATTTGTTGCGCGAGCGCGTATTAATCATCGGTTCGGGCGATGCCGGTCGGATGGCCGCCTGGATCATCGAAAATTCCCGCGAGGCTCGGGCATTGAAAGTTGTCGGATATATCGATGACGATTTATTCAAGCAACAGACGCGATTAGGGGGAATTAGTGTCCTCGGCCAACGCGATGACATTCCCAGGCTTGCCAGGCAATATGATGTGGGATTGATTGTCTATGCCATTCACGACATTGCGGAGGTCGAATGCAAAGCCATATTACGGATATGCAAAAAAACGTCTGCCAGGCTGGTTATATTGCCTAATGTATTGGGTATGTTTCAGGCCAAGAAACCTGCAAATTCTTCGAAAACCTTTGTTGAAGGATTGCAATACGGCCTGGATTATGGCCTGATTTCCCAGCAGCAGGTGACCGAATGGATGGCTCGAATCGAGGAAGATTTGACTCGGGAAGATTATAAATCGGCGCTGGCGGATGTCAGGCAAATCAAGAACGATCTTCATTCCTTAGAAAAGTCAGGAGAAGCGTTGTGACCCAGTCATTTTGGGAAGGGAAACAGGTATTGATAACAGGGGCAGGCGGCTTTATTGGCAGCCATCTAACCGAAAAATTGGTTAACCAGGGGGCGAAAGTCCGCGCCTTTGTGCGTTACAACTCGCGGAATGATCCTGGTTTATTGCGATTACTGAGCGGTGACCTTTGGAACGAAATCGAGGTCATCTCGGGTGATCTACGCGATCTGGCGACTATCCAGAAGGCGATGGGCAAGGTAAGCCATGTCTTTCATCTGGCGGCGCTGATCGCGATTCCATATTCCTATCTCCATCCGGCTGAGGTGGTCGAGACGAATATTATGGGAACGTTGAACGTGCTCCTTGCTGCCCGCGAGGCGCAAGTAACCCGAGTGGTACATACTTCATCCAGCGAAGTATATGGAACAGCCCTGCGCGTTCCTATCGATGAATCCCACCCGCTGCAGGGTCAATCTCCCTATTCAGCCAGCAAAATTGGGGCAGACAAAATAGCCGAAAGTTTCTATGCTGCCTACAACTTACCTGTGGTTACACTCCGTCCATTCAACACCTATGGCCCGCGGCAATCAACTCGGGCGGTTATCCCAACCTTAATCACCCAGGCGTTGAAGAATGGCACATTGCATGTGGGGAATTTGGATGCGAAACGGGATTTTACCTATGTCGATGACACCGTGGAGGGATTTTTAAAAATCGCGTCAACCCCAAATATCGAGGGATCAACGATCAACCTGGGCACGGGAACTGAAATTCGTATCGGGGACCTGGCCAAGAAAATTATCTCGATGGTTGGGAAGCCGATCAAAATCCAGGTGGATCCAATCCGCCTGAGGCCAGAGAAGAGCGAGGTTAATCGGCTGCTCTCGAACAATAAATTGGCATTGGAAAGACTTGGCTGGAAACCAGAAGTGACGCTGGACGATGGGTTATGTCAAACGATGGACTGGTTGAAAGACAATTTATCCATTTATGCGTCGGACCATTATGTGGTTTAAGGAGCTGGAATGAAAGCGGTGGTGTTAGCAGGGGGGAAAGGCGCGCGGCTGAAACCTTACACGAATGTGATTCCCAAGCCGTTGATGCCCATCGGCGATATGCCCATTCTGGAGGTCCTCATCCATCAGATTCAACGGGCTGGCGTCCATGAGGTCATCCTCACCGTCGGTCACATGGCTGAGTTGCTACGTGCGTTTTTTCAAAATGGCGAACGTTTTGGAACTCCAATTCGTTATAGTTTCGAGGATAAACCTTTAGGAACGGCGGGCCCATTAAAGAAAATTCAGGGCTTGACCGAAACATTTTTAGTATTAAATGGCGATGTTCTAACCGATCTCGACTTTGCGGATCTAGTCCGGTTCCACCATGAATCCAAATCATTGGTAACCATCGCCATGTATTGCCGCCAGGTGAAAATTGACCTGGGCGTGTTGCAACTGAACGACGGTCACCAGGTTACCGGGTATATCGAAAAACCCACCTATGAATTCAATGTCAGCATGGGGCTTTATGTCTTTGAGCCCGGGGTCATTAAATACATTCCGGAGGATGCATATTTCGATTTTCCCAGTCTGATATTGAAACTGATTGAAAATGGGCAAAAAGTGTCGGGCTATCCATTCCATGGTTACTGGCAAGACCTAGGCCGCCCGGATGATTATGAGCAAGCAGTCGAAGATTTTGAGAACATGAAACACATCTTTCTCCAGGAGGAAACAGAGTAACTTTGTAACCCAAAGGTTGCGATCATACGAAACTGCATAAAGATCTAAATATTGGCTCGGGGAGGTGAAAATTTCTCCTGAAGATTTTAAAAAACACATGCATTTACAGGTTCTTTACCTATGGTTCATGCCGATCGTTTAATCTATTCTGAAGTTACTGAGATAGGAATTTATAAAGACGAATACTCACCCTTGTCTGCTCGAGAAAAGCCTAAAGTCTTAATCTTTCTAGGTGTGTTACGCGTGCCGAAATTGATGTAAGATATAGTCAGTACTAATTTATCCTGATGTATTTAGGTTAATCACATGCCGAAATAAAGCCTGTATCATTCACTTGCCTTGAAGAAGGAGAAAGCCATGCAAAGAAAGAGAAATTTAAAAACCGTTGTTTGGGTAGCCATAGCCGCATTATTGAGCGTTGGGGGGTATTCGGTGGTTCGTGCTTACCAGTCTCCCCTTGCCCCGGCTTTGAACCTTCCCGCTCCTGTCTTACCCCAATCGTCGAATAATGCTTCGCCTATCGCTCAAGGTGTGGCGCCAACCGCATCTTCCACAACGAAAAACACCTGTGGTCAGACTGGTACGATGACGATCCTGTTCACCGGGCCTGATTCCTCTTTTGGGGAACCGCCTTTTGGCGCTGATTCCATTCGTTTACTCAAAGTCGATTTTGACGCCCAAAAAGTGTCAACCGTGGTTTTTCCGCGCGACCTCATCGTCCAGACAGACGCGCTGAATGACCCTGACATGCTGCAACAACGAATCGGCCTTACTTTTTACGAAGCGTTGAAAGATGCCACAGGTACGCCGATCGAAAAGAGTGTTGCAGCGACGAGAATCCTAGCACAGGTAATCTATGATGATTTTGAGGTTCGCGCAGAATATTACGTTACGGTTGAAATGGATTCCATTGCTGCCATGATCGATACGCTAGGTGGATTGGAACTCACCATACCCGCTGCGATAACGACCCCTAACGGAACAACTTTCCCAGTGGGTAAACAAACCTTAAATGGCGCCCTCGTAACGGAATACGTCCGTTTTCTTGATCGTGGAGGCGAGAGTGCCCGCATTGCTCGTCAAAACGAAGTAATCAAAGCATTACAAGCAAAAGTGATGAGTGCAAGCATTTTACCTCAAATACCCACGCTCCTCACCCAATTTAAGGATGCTGTCATTACAGATCTAAGCCCTGAGCAACTGACCAGCCTTGCCTGCCTGGCAGAAAAAATGCCTAAGGGGCAGGTAAAATTTGGTGCTCTTGATACGCCTAACCTGGTCGTCAATGACATGCCAAAGATGGAGGCGGTAAAGGATTATCTGGCGCGAACCCTCGGCGACTAATACTCAATTCTTATCTCATCCTTACCTCCATCCCCCTAACTAAGCCAAATTTGCTTAGTTAGGGGGATGTTGTTTTAGCTTCTCTTGGAAAAAGGCTAGAGGGCGCCGGCGTTCGTTTTATGGATATCCCATCCGATCTGTATTTTCCCGCAATGATTCAAGCTGGTGGGTTTGTTCAGTTTCCGCGACCAGGTATAGCCGATTTCATTAGAGAAACTCACCCCCTGCCCCGCTCCCCAAAGGATTGGCCGTCTAAGTCCGTTTTTGGGGCAGGTCACCCAAGAAGCCCCCTACAATTCCAACCCATTTCCACAATTTGTACAAAATTGTTCATCCCCAATAATTTTATAGCCGCAATGCATGCAATATGCAATGATGGAATTAGAAGGTTTTTTATCTGATTTGTTACTGATAAAGTCGTTCCCAAAATCCGCCTGTGAGGTTATTTTCAAACCATCTCCATCTGTATATCCTTTGTCTAGAGAGTCGAATTCTGACTCACTAAACGGAATTGACTGTATTTCTTTATCCTGAATAATCTGATTGGGTACACTGTTTATTGATAAATGTTCGCCACAGTTAGGACAAAACACCGAATCTTCTTGGATTTGGTCCCCGCACTGAGGGCATTTATTCTGGAATCTATTTTCAATTTCGGGTTTAATTACTTCTTGAGTTTTAATAGCAGATGCCCCTCTGGGAGGCATACATCTAGGACAACTTTTTAAGCCCGCTGGTATTATCCTGCCGCAAATCGGACACGGCAAGGGTTCTAGAGAGTCGGTAGTTAATAAGGGTTCCTTCAGATTGTTTGCAGGAAGTATCCCTTCCCATGGGCTGACATTTGATGCTGTTTGATCATTGGTTATGGGTTGTTGGACGTAGCTCAGGATGTTTCCATTATTGCTCTTTGCCTTGGCTTCTTCTACTGCATTATGCAACATTTCTTCTTGATCATTCATTATTTGTTCGATTTGGTCCAATGCCCCTAAGAGTGCTTCTTCATCACTTTTTATAGCCTCTTTCATTTCAGGAAGCTCTTGGAGAAAATCAGTTGCGATTGCCCGAACTATCTTATCGGTGTCATTGTTGCTTAACTCTTTTACAGCCATTTCTCCTCTAGCGTCTCCATGCGCTGCAAGATGAATTAATGGTGGAATCATTGCTGCGCGGGAGGTGGCTTTGGTGGAATTTTTATAATTTATGGCAGCTAATAACAATGGCTCTAGCCGATTAAACATAATGGAGGCAGCTACAGCTAGCTGCACAGTGGTATCCCTATCACCCAGCCCAGCCCTTGACCACTCGACCAGGTTTGGAATTTTATATCTAGCAGCCGCCTGTACAAAACCATCATATGCAAGAATTCGTTCTTCTTTCCTGTTCGATTTTGTACTTTCTGCCAAACAATCATACCAGTCCTTCTCGGTAATCCCCTGGTCGATTAACGGGAGAGCTACCATCAACTTTTGAATCGAATCTTTAGTGTTTAAGAAGCAAGAAATAAATGGCTCAGCTCCACAACGCTCACAAAGTTTGCCCAATTCCCTTCTCCTGTGTTGGAGCATGCACATTTTGCGAATTTCACCAGGAAATTGTAAGGCCGAGTCTATTTCAATCAAATCCGATACCATATATGAGATGGCAATCGCCGCATTTTTTGATGCGCCAATACTTTTAAATGCCGTCTCAGCTGCAAATAATAATAGATTTGTACTTCTTCCTGATGTATCATCCATATAGGTGGTGTTATTTAATTCGTTTGTGGTTCCAATTATTATTGGGGCTATCGCATCGGGATGTCCTATATTAGCCAAAGCCGATAGGGCGTTAGCCTGAGCCATAATTTTTATGGTTTTTTCTTCCTCTTCACGCAATGATAGATTGAAGGAAATCGACAATCCTTTTGTGACAATGTTTGCGAGGTAAGGAATTGCTGATGGATGCTGCAATTTTCCAAGCGTGCTGCAAATTGTGGGAATTAATTCTGGAGATTTATTAATTTCAATTAAAGCTGGAATTACTGATGGGTCGCCAAAGTATCCGAGAGCTGTAATTGCATAACTCTGCCGATTTTTTTCTTTTGTCCGATTACCTTGTGCAATTTGGACTAAAGGAAGCACCGCTTCTGTTGGGTGAAAGTTCACCAACACCGCGATCGCATTTACCACATCAGAATCACTCCCATGTAGTATACAATTGATTACCTCGTTAATTTCTGCGCTTGATAATTCTTTTGCTATCGGTTGTTGTTCAGCTTCTTGTCCGTTCCCGCTTTCTTTCTGCTCTGTAGAGGGAAATCGTTCATTTCCCCCAAGAGAAGATTGACTCCTCCAGGACACTGATTTGTCATTGTTTTGATTACTGGAATTGTTTATTTGCCTTGCTTCGTTAGTCATCCTATCATTTCTATTTTTCTCTTCAGATATGTTTGTTTGAGTTTGAGAAGATGCTCTATTCTTTGACCGCTCAAGCGAACAAATTAAACATTTATCAAACTCAGGTTCGTTTTCAAAGCCACATGTACAAATCCAAGTGCTATTCTGGTGGTTAGGCATTTTTACCTCGCAAATGAATTATTCATTTATCTTCGCAGAAGCGGTGGCAGTCCAGTCGACTGGTGGGCATCCGTAAGGGCGAAATTTTTCAGGAGTTCCCAAATCTTCATCAAAATAAATCGCGCGATTAATTCCTAGCTTACTTGCACTAGGAGAATCGATGAGGTTCATTGAATCCTCGGCTGACATCTGAAAAACGATTTTCAAACCAAACTCTCTGATTAGTCGTCGTTCGATACTCCGGCTTAAATTGGAGAAGGTATCACACCATATTATGGTATGAACCCCTACTTCCGGACCATCTCGAAGAAGCTGTCCAAGTAGTTGAGATGGATTAGGTCGGCTGGATTCTTCTTGATACGCTGATCCAATTCCAAAATTCTCATCTGGGCGTAGATCCTTGGCACGTTGTAGGCCTAATACAAACAAGAAATATGGGGAATCTTGAGACTTATCTTCATCAATCCTTCGATTAGTTTCATCGATAAGTTTATTTAAATATTCATCAATTTGTCGCCGATGTCCAACATTAATCCATCCGGGAAATTGATTTACAAGTTTATTGAGTTGTTCTGTCCAGGGCGAATCCGATGATGTAAAATTTAATATATAAATTGGCGGTTTTTGCTCAATGGAAAGTTGTGCAATTATGCTAACTATTTGAATTGCTAGCATACCCATAACGAGTTCTTCCTTCTGTCCAATCATCAATAAATTACTACTACTTTGTCTTCTGAAACAAGCCGCCAATGGTTCATGAATGGCCACCGGATCACCTATCCATGCTTTGATAGTTGATGAAGATATGTTTCCATGGCGATTATTAAGAAGGTACCTAATATCCCGGTTTTTCGTAACATCAGCCGGAGCATTGCCTTCAAAAATAATTGGTTCGAATGGCAATATAATATTTTTTAGCTTTGACAACTCATCCATAGACTCTAAGAACAATTCGCGTTTCTCTTCAGTAAACCAACCAACCTGAAAATTATTGTTACCCTCGATTTTTCCGTTTTCAGCATTATATATTGCCTCTCCAGGTCGAGAGAGTAATCGTGCTGCAGGATTGTCTTCAGCGAGAATTAGCCGCGAGTCTGCTTCACTGCATTGCAGAGCAATTCTTACTGCCATTTGATCCATCGTGCTTCTGGCGAGGCTATATGCTCCAGCGAGGGTCTGTGACCCAAGAAGAACATGCACCCCAAAAGCACGGCCTTGTCTAACCAACCTATCTAATATTTGTGAGCTTTGAGACGCAATAACATCATCTTCTGTAAAAAACTCCTGGAACTCATCAACTAACAACAAAATTCGTGGCATTCTACCAGTTTTTTTTCGACGATATTCCGAAATATTTTGGACACCAACGCCTCTGAACAGTTCCCCTCTTCTACCCAATTCTTCATTCAGACCTTGGAGAACGCTAAGGCCAAACTCTCGCTCACTTTCGATTGCTATTACCCTTGCATGTGGGAATCGATTCTCAGCATACGTTTTGAACTCTACACCTTTTTTAAAATCAATCAAGTAAAGCTCAACTTCATTAGGGCTATATAATATTCCCAAACTTGTAATTAAAATATGAAGTAGAGTTGATTTACCTGATCCTGTCTTTCCTGCCACTAGCGCATGTTGTGAGGTTCCCTTGCCGAGAGATAAACATTGAATTTTATCCGCTCCGGATCTTCCTAAAGGTGCGATCAAGCAATCGGAAGAATTGGCTTCCCACAAGGAATTAATATTACTGGTATCGATAATATCCGGGATTCCTGGAAAATCTGTCGCGAATTTTTTGACCTGTCGGTTAAGAATTTCGAACATTTTATCAAACGGAACTTCAACCTTCGAAGACTCTTTCGCTTTTTCACCTATCCTCGCAATAATTGAGTTTAGAACTCCTTCTGAAGGGATTCCTATGTCGAAACTTAAATCATATTTCGAATAGATAGGTTCATCTGTTTGAAAATGTTGACCATTCCAGCCAAAATTTGTAAATGAGCTAACGAGTTCCTTCGGATTAAATCCATATGGAAGTGGTTTGTCAGGGTCAACAGACATAAGTGTGTAAACTCCACACCTAGGCCCATTCTGAGCAATTGAAATCAAATGTCGAATCGATTCTTCGTTGAAATTGGCTGGAAAATCAAATATTACCAATACACGGTATGGTTCAGCAATTTCACCTGCTTGCAAGTTATATTGCTCAATTGTCTTGAATTGATTTCTTAAATATTTTTGAATCACATTTTCAATATGTTCTGCCAGATCAACCAATTGTTGCTTGATTTGATCGGGCCCTGACCAGGCCTTTCCCCCAATCAACGCATCATCATAATCACTAAGGGCAATAAAAGGAGCAACATTTTGGCCTAGACCGATTGGATCAACAAATACAAAATTTATTTTTCCCGGAGGTGTACCAGCAAGTATTTTGAAGGTAAGTGATTGCATCCCTCTATTCACGACTTCTTTGCTTAGTCCGTTTGATAAAAATAGCATGTTTAATTCTTGAGGAAAAAACCTAAGAGCGGGTGTAGTAATGGTGGTTGATGTATGAGGAATTTCCTTGCTAACTGTCCCTATCGAGAATAAAGGAAGTGGTTTAAGTACGGGCACCCAATTATTATGATCGTTATCATTCCATAAATTTACCAATGGATAAAGTATGCTATTGACCTCTTCTAGTTGTGTTTTAAATTGCGATATTATTATTTTTAATTGATCTTGCATAATCAATATTTCTGATTGGGCATTTTTCTGTTCATTTTCACGCGATGATTGATAGATCTCGGTAGCCTCATTTCTAATTTCGCGAAGTTGCTCTATCAATTCGCGCTCTGGAGCTTCCTTATCCTTTTCGCCAAAAGAGGAAAAAAGGACAAATCCAATAATCAGGATTCCCACAAGAGTTAAAAAATTCACATTACTACCAGATCCAATATTTAATTGCCAACCAACACATAACGAACTGAGCCCAATTATTACTAAGATACCTGTATTTCGCTTTGGTTTGTTCAATTTGCCGGATTTAATTTGAAATTCTTTCAGTGATAAATTGGCCTGATTGATAAGCCTATCATGATGATCGGAATATGATCTGAATGATTTCTGGTCTGTAAAAGAAGGCGCTGGATCTTGGGTCAGCAAACCAAACTTATCAAAGGATTTAGCTTGTAAGAACAAACTTTCTAGTTGCCCCCTTTTATCATCTATGACCGACAAACTTGCTTTTAGGTTTTTCTTAATTTCATCAACATTTTGGTTAAATTGATCATTGGCTGAGGAGAGGCCGATTAATATTTTCTTCTGTCTGCTTAATAACAAACCGGCTGAATTTTCAGAATAAAGGTCAGTGTTAACAATTTTCAATGGATTGTTTTGGGCGGTTTCACTCGTTTCCATAGTACTCCCCACTAACACAATTAAAATGGTTCGGTGATAATTTCGGGAAGATCAAGAAGTAGGGGCTTAATTCACATTTCTTCTGGCTTGGTTTATCACTGTTTCCAGCATTTGCATTTGTTTGGTAACTAAAGCGGCTGGGTTGGATAAAACACCAACTGTAATACTCTCAAATTGTCGAGCCACTTCATCATTCCATGAAGATTTACAGTTTTCCACTTGTTGCTTAAAGCGATCATTCGCAGACTGAAAACGAATTGCGGCTTCGGAGATTTGAGACATCTTATCCCTCCAGATGGGTGATATATACTATTCAAATAAGCGAACAATTCCCTCAGGGTCAACAAACCAGACAGTCGCATACCCCTCCAAAACTTTGGAATTAGCTTTAGCACTTAATTCTGTTTGGAAAAGATAATTAATTGATGTGACATCAGCTTTCGAAACACTATCACCTTCTCGAATATAGACATGCCCTGCGTCTTCCATTAAGGAGTATTCGCGAAGTTGGTCTTCATTGATCCCGCCCCGGTCATATCCCGCTTTAAGCTCCCATATACTTCCATCTTGATCAATAAATGCATCTGACCTCCGTTCATGAGTTAGGCCGATCCCATCCCCATATTTATCAAGATGTAAATTATCTTCAACTTTCACTATCAGTCTTCGAGCAGCCCCTTTAAAAACATGCTCACTGGCCCATTGTTCAAATTCACTCCCTTTTTGTCCTGCATTCGAAAAGACCTCTTGGGTAAAATTCGTGGCTCCTCCACCCACAGAGGTATATTTTCCAATAGCTTCTTGTTTATTGCTCAAAAGAGTCTTTCCTTTGGGTATAACATCGCTAGAAATTGATCGATAGTAACGAGCTTGAGCTCTATAAGCTTCACTTGCTTGGTTTACCGCTATTATCCAGTGGTGAACATTATTTAATTCTTGTTGAGCGTTAGATAGGTTTTGCTGAGCAAAGTGCAATGCACGTCTTTCACCTTCACATGACGACCCGTATTGATCATCATCTCGTCTCGATGATTCGCATCGATACAGTTGCTGCCGAGCCGTATTTGCTTCTCTTTGGTATTGATTTACTTGTCTATTCCAATATTGTGCCCGTTCTTCAAGCCATTGAGTTTGGATATTAATTTCTCGCTCAACTGCGTCCAAACTGGCGATAGTTTCACTGGATAAGCGTCCCAATTCACCGGCCAACATCGATAGCACTTCTGTGTCAGTTAGGTGAGCAGTTCCTGACATCTTTTATCCCCTTCCCAAGTATTCGTGAAGGGCACGTGCTTTCTTATGTAAATTTGGGATTTGAGATTCAGATGTTCGCAAGTATGATTGGATTGTGCGTAACGTCTGGTCAAATTGCTGCTCAAATTTTTGGAACTCTTGATCTCTCCAACTGCTACTCAAATGACCAAATTGCCCCTTTAACTTTTGGGTAATGTCTTGTAATTGATTATTGTATTGGTGTAATTCTCGGGCGAATCTTTCTAGTTCATCTGGGTCAGCAACAGCTTGTGGTGACATTTTCCACCTCGACATCTCAAAGAACAAGGATATTTACAGGAAGCGAAGGAATTGTTTTTCCGAAGGCAGTATAAAATGAATATTTTCTGATGGTATGCCTGTGTCTAATAACGCGATTTTAATTAACTGAAGCAACCTAAACTGGAAAATATTCAGGTCATTTATCTGTGACTCAGCTGGTTTCATCCTAAATATAGCCCAAAGATCCCTATATTTATGCCACTGATAAATGCTAAATAACAACAAGGCAGAAAAAATACTGTTACCAATAATGCCTGCAGGTCCTATAACAAAAAGAAGAACAAAAAAACCGATATTGCTTTGTCCAGTTGATTTTTGAGATAGGTTTGTTAGTATTGGCCAAAATGACGAAGCGGTTTGAATTGGGAAGAAGAAAACCATGTAAAGCCAATTAATTAAAAATAAAAACGCGACAGAAATACGGATGTAACTAAGGGGAGTTCTTATGAATGTGCAAGTGGATGCAAAGATGTTGGAGCCTTTGCCATAGATATTGATTACACTTGAATAACTTTCCCATTGGCACAATAAATGACTTTCTGTATCTCGATTTATTGTTGTCGGTATCTCTGAATAATCTATCTGTATGCTGTGATCGTCAATGCTTTTAATCCGATCAAAAATTCCTTTAGAACTCGTTTCATCAACAGGCGACTCGGAACTTGCCCATAAAGACATTCTTTGAAACGGCATGCCATACTTAACAAAAGGTCCCCATTGTAAATTCTGCTCATTGACAAAAATTTTCGATAACCCCCGTATCTTTAACTTGATTTTGGCTAAGGAGTTATTATTATCAGTAATGGTGTTATCATCGTTGCGAAAATCTAAAAAAGGTTTTCTGTCAGGGATATATTCTTTGTTTGGGATTGGACTATTAGTCGAATCAAGATCACCTTCTGTTTCAGTAATATTTATTTTTAGTGACGACCCACATTTTCGGCAAAAATTTGCCTTATCAAGGTTTTCAGTTCCACACTTCGGACAATTCATATATCCACCCCACTCATGAATATCGACAAAGAATTACAAGTTGGTTATCCGAATTCTGCAGAGAAAATGGTTATCAAATTCACGATTTAATTGTGGTTGTTTGGGATGATTAAAAGAAGGGGAAATATTGCCTTGGAGAGTCAATGAGTTATTCCCCCAATTAATCCAGTTTCTGCACTAGTGCTAGATTAACATAATTACACTTTAAAGTCAACCAAAATAGGGTTACCAAAATAGGGTTATCATTTACCTTTTTTAAGCGCACCTTGCGTCCAAAAATTTATATGGGTACGGGGTAAGCATAAACAAGGAAATTGACCCGAAAATCGGCGTTCCAATCCACAAATAAAAGTTATTCAGAATCTTTAGCACAGCGGAATCCCAAAGTATCTAAACTTAAATCCGGGTTCAGACCTGTTCTTTGAACTATCCGCACTCCAGAAGCAGGATTATTCCAGCCACCTCCGCGGATAACACGATATTTTGAGGATTGGGGACCCAATGGATTTTTTTCTGGTGAAATTTGGTAATATCCAGGGTTAAAGTAATCAGAAACCCATTCCCACACATTACCCGCGACATCATATAAACCGAAAGGACTCATTCCATTTGGATATTCCCCGATCGGGGCAGTCTCTCGATGCCCATCATCAAGCCCGATGCTCCTATCATCGCCTGGGCAATTCTCATCACAGAAATTTGCCAAACGGCTATCAGCCGGATTCATTCCCCAAGGAAAAAGTCTTGCATCTGCATCACCTCTGGCTGCTTTTTCCCATTCAGCTTCAGTAGGTAAGCGTCCATCAATCCATCGACAATAAGATAACGCACTCGTGTAATTTACGTAAATAACTGGATAATTAAAATAATCGATATTATTATAATACTCAGGCCGAGTGCGGGATTCAAATTTCTCTGGCCTTGGACAAGCTCCAGCCGCCACGCAGGCCTGATACATTCCATTAGTTACTTCGTACCGATAAATCCAAAAACCATCTAGGTAGACCTGATGAGATGGTCCTTCGGCCCCCCAAAAGTAAATATCAGTTTGTGAGTCTGACCCCATTCGGAAATCGCCAGCTGGAATGAAGATCATTTCTGCTTGGTCTGTTTCGTTGACTTGTGTTTCAATATCAATTTGAGTCGGTGTTATAGTAAAAGTTGGTGATACTGTCATAGTACTGATAGCTGTTTTGATTGGAGCAGATGTTATATCTGCTGCAATTGATAAATTTGGTTCAAGAGTGTTTTGACTTGCAGAAGCAAGGGTTTGGCTTTTTTTGGTATTTTCCGCTCGACGGGTCTCATTTACATCAATTGTACTTGTAACGGGCAACCCATTAATATTCGATTTATCACTTTGGGCAACACTCTGTAATGATTTATTGCGATTTATAGCCGCAAATGATCCTATAATGACAACTAGAAGAACAATAGAAATTAATAAAAGAATTGTTTTGTTTTTTAATTGCGGTTTATCATGTTCGATGGTCTTTTGTAATGCATCTTTATTTACTTGATCACCAATTATTTTATATCCACAGTAGCCACAAATCTGGGTACCTAAAATGATCGGATTTGAACAGTTAGGACAATTAATATAATCAGAGGAGGTATCACCTCCATTCTTTTGAATATCTTGAAGCTTTTTTCCGGTAATTGGACAGAATTGTGCATAATCAGGATGTTCGTTACTACAATACGGACACTTCATGTTATGTTCTCCTTTATTTAAGCGGAGGTGTCTAAATTTTCAGGAAAAATGCGAGTCTTTCTGACTGATGTGGATAACAATAACCTTCGCAGTAAATCTGTTCAGTATTAGTGCAGAACCAATTTTTTAGATGTCCTTCCCTTGACCCCACCCATAAATTACTCCCCGTAAAAAAATTTGGTGATTATTTCAAATTACCTCATTAAAATGACTGCATTAGGTATCTTTACAGTATATTATAGAGGAAAATAGTACGGCTACAAGGCACCATTATGGCTGTATATATCCATCATTAACGGTAGTATATACGATTTTTTTTGATTATGTCTCAAGACGTGGTGTAAAAAGGATTTAACAAAAGAGTTATCGTGTGGTTACTTGAAGGTCTCTGACACCAATTCAAGAAAGGGATCACACGATGACCACACCAACTATAGCACTCACCGAATACCTGCACAAGCTGGGCCTGGACCAGGATAAGGATTTTCTGCACGAGAGCGTACGTCTGATGAGTCAAATGCTGATTGAGCTGGAAGTCCAACCACAGACCGGAGCGGCCAGACATGAGCGCACCCTCGAGCAGCTGACCCAGCGCAACGGCTACCGGGAACGAATGTGGCAGACGCGGGTGGGGGAAATCTCCTTGCGCATCCCCATACTGCGCTCGGGCAGCTATTTTCCCAGTCTTTTGGAACCCCGCCGCAGGGCCGAACAGGCGCTCCTGGCGGTGGTGCAACAAGCCTACGTGGAAGGGGTATCAACGCGCAAGGTGGATGACCTTTTGCAGGCGATGGGATTGACCGGCATCGACAAGAGCCAGGTGTCGCGCATCTGCAAGTCGCTCGACGAGGTGGTCACGGATTTTCGAAACCGGCCCCTGGAAGGGCGTTACCCGTGTGTCTGGCTGGATGCAACCTATCTCAAAGTGCGTCAGAACCACCGCATCGTGAGCCAAGCGATGGTGATCGCCATCGGGGTGAGTGAGCTGGGGGAGCGGGCGGTATTGGGTTTTGCCCTGGGTAGCAGCGAAACGGAAGCCTTTTGGTTGGAATTCCTGCGCTCGCTGCCTGATGGGCGTGCAGTTGGTCGCTAGCTACGCCCATGAGGGGTTGAAAGTGGCCATTGCCCAGATGCTGGTGGGAGCCAGTTGGCAGCGTTGCAGGGTGCATTTCATGCGCAATTTGCTGTGTCATGTGCCTCGAGGAGACCAGGAGATGGTGCCCGCGGCGTTGCGCACCACCTTTGCCCAGCCCACTGGGGAGGCTGCCCGCCAACAACTGCACACCGTCTACGAGGCAATGCGACCGCGTTGGCCCAAAGCTGCCCATGTGCTGAGCGTAGCGGAGGTGGACATCCTGGCCTACATGGCGTTCCCTCAGGAGCATTGGAAACGGATCTGCTCTAACAACCTCCTGGGACGGCTCAACAAGGAGGTCAAACGCCGCACCAACGTGGTAGGGGTCTTCCCCGATGAACCCTCAGTCATCCGCCTGGTGGGCGGTGTCTTGGAAGAACAAGCCGATGAGTGGCAAGTGGCCAAACGCTGCTTTAGTCTGGAGTCGATGCATAAACTGGATGACCCTCAGCTTATGCTCACGACTGAAGCGCTCCCGTTGACATTGGCTCCAATTCATTAACGTCAATAAATCTTAAAGAATCTACACGGTGAATTTACACCATTGACAGAGACACTAACGTCTCGATCATATCAATCCTTTTCTTACAATCAATTTCAGACTGAAATGATAATAACATTGGATGTGCTCTCATTTATGATAATAGCCACTACCTGAAGACAACATCAAAGGTATTCATCCGAAATATTTCCGGACGGGTGTTATCCTTGGCTAAATCATTTGTCATCTTTGTGTTTGGTCTTGTCCACCAGGATAAATCCCTGGCTTGGTTTTGGCGTTGGCGGCAAGGTTTCGCCTTTGGTAACGGTGACTTCAGTCCCGGTTTTTTCACCTTTTGGACCAACTACGCCGTATTGTCCAGATTCCGGGGCCTTCTGACCCGGCTTATGCATTGTGCCTTTAGGTTTACTCATTTTAATATCATTCCTGGTCAAAATGACCAACGATAAAAACGCTTTTGACATTCACCATCTGGCAGCCTTGCCCCTTGATTGAGCATTTCCCGGAGGGCATTAGCAGCCTGGGTTGCTGTAAGAACATGGTGGATCACCATTTCATCCAATATCCATAATACACCGTGAACCGGTAACCCCTGCGCTTTGGCAAGTTCATTAAGTCTTCGGTCGCCGGTCACCAAACTTGCATCCAATGCCCTGGCAAGCAATAATGCAGCCAGGTCGATGGCGGATAATTGACGATGGATTTGCCTTAACCGGACTAATTCGAGCACATATTCAGGTTCAAGACCATGTGTTTGCAATCCCAGATCTTGAAGCGCTGCCCACCCAGGATGTATAAACTCTTCGACCGCAAAATCAGTGGTGAAGAATTGATATGGAAGACGGAAAACATCGGCTGATATCTTGCCGTTCTCGAGGTCGATCCAAATATTCGTATCAGTTACTAGAACGGATGGCAATGTCATTTTGCTGCAGTGCCTCCATCTCCCATCCTAGTTGTAATGACTTGCCTAACAATTCCTGTGCCCTGGAACGCGAGATCAAATCCTCAGCCAAAGCGCGATAAATTAACTGTTCCATCCGCATGGGCGTTTCAGGTGGATAAGGTTTCCCTGGTTCCTGACGATGCCAATCATTGATGCGAAACTGCTGGAATAAACGCGTCGCGGTGTTTTCAGAAATAATGGAAAGATCCTTGGCGCGGTAAATCCAGGCCTGCATACTTAATCCGTATTTATGCTTAAGCATGTGCAGCTCGTTGATGTTCAGATCCGTTCGGTTGGCGCCCAATTCAAAGCGAGCCGTTGCCGCTGGCACCAGAAAAGCCCCGACAAACCGATTTGCTGCCCGTTCTGGTTTGAGATCGCCCTGAACATCCAGGATCAGGTGCCCCAGTTCATGCCCTAAATTGAATCGCTGCCGGTCGCCTGATAATTCGCCTTTGGTTACAATGACCGGATCGCCATCGGCCTTGAAAGTGCAGGCGTCAAAATGCTCGAAATCAGAGATGATCCCGACTTTAATTTCCCGGTCCTCCAGCAACTGGACCAGATTTTCAATTGCATCATAGCCCAGGCTCCAGTGGTCACGTAATTCGAGAGCTGCGGTTTCAATCTCATCCAGTGAGGTCACTTTGCGCAGGGGGAGGTTTGCTGCATGTTGTTCTTCCGGGAAAAGACTTTCAACCTCGAGATAACGCTCCACCCAATCCTGGATACGCATCTGGATGGCTTCCTGTTCTTTGACGCCCAGTACGGCATGTTTTCGATATGCCTGAAGTTGAACGGAGACCGTGCTTGGGTGAAAGAAGAAATCCACCTTGACTTGTAAAGCCTGAGACAGCCGCAGCAATACGCCAGAGCTGGGCATATCCTGGTCCCGTTCATATTTTGAAATCGCCATGGCGCTGACCCCAATTTCATCCGCCAGTTTTCGCAATGAAAAATTGCTCGCTTTCCGAGCCTGTTTGATACGCCCTCCGATAGTCATGGCCTCCTCCTTTTCCCTTTCAGTTTACATAATAGCATTAATAATGAATTTTGTAAACCAACAATTTGACTAAAAAGAGATCATCTTTGTGAGTTAAAACAAAGCCACTCTCTTTATGCAAATAGCCATTTTGCTCTACTCCAGAAAAACCCTACTATTGGTTTTCGGCAATTAGCACCGTCTGCGTCCAAGCTGACGTGACGCAGACGCCTTGCTGACACGCCGCAGACGTTGACGCAGACCCTGCTGCTGACGTTGATTCAACTGGACGGTTTCTAAAGCGGTCTTTCTGATGGTGAGGTAGGAAATATCAACTGAAGAAGAAAAGCGGGGAATTGGTCACTTTCTCCGAGGGCAACGGCTAAAAATTCGCGTTATTTTGGATCAAAATTTTCGGTCAAGCGGTTATTAATTGGCTATTTTGTTGCACAAATAAATCCCCCACTTTTTTTGTGCGACAAAAACTCCATTACAGCGAGGAACTGTGTGGCACTTCGTTCTTGCCACTTCGATCCCCTAGAGTCTTAAGGGGGAACGGGTCAACGGTGTGGCACATCGTTCTCTGTTGGATGGTCCTTGCTGGTTTTGAGCATATCACCCAACCGCCAGGGTCGATAATCTCTGACCTCAACGCTCATATTGATATGGTCGGGTCCCAAGTTAGAACCCTCAGGAGGCAGTCGAACGTTATGAATATGACCATGAAAATTGATCCATCCATCTTCCAAAGGAAGAATCGGACGGTGTGAAAAGATCAGCTTCATTTGATTTTCTAATTCAACCAGTAATGAATTTTTAATCAGGGTTACGCCATGGGCTTCACAAAAGGACTGACTCAACCGATCGTGGTTTCCTTGGATTAAAAACAATCTGCCTCTCAAACTGCTGGTCAACAGCTCGAAATTGCTTTTCTTTCCCAATGCGAAATCGCCCAGATGAAGAACGGTTTCATCCTGGAAAATCAGGTCATTCCAGTTTTTGATGATCAGCTCTTGCCAGTTTTTGGGGCGATTGCAGTATCTTCCGATGTTCTTATGGAAGAAATGTGTATCGGAAATGATCCAGGTATTTTGGGTGATGGTGAATGTGTTGTCGGGAGTCATCCTTCAATAATTATGCCTAACTTCGATTTTATTCTGATCCAGGAACTAAGGGGAACGAACTGGCCGGCCGTTCTCTCCAGGTCGTTCCCGTGGTGTCATAAGAGGGAATGGTGTGTGTAATTGAATATGACCAACAATTTCCCAAATTCACATTAACCCTCACCGAGAAGATATTTCCAACGAAAATCTCCCCGTTCACCTCGGTAATTTATGACACCGATTGCAATTTTCCTAGCTTCTTCATTTTTACTTGCCATCGCAACTCGAAGTATTTGTTCTTCGTCCTCATCCTTTGGCGTCCACCAGACTTCTTTTGCAGAGAGAATAGTCATTTGTAAAAGGGTGACTGCATAGAATGGGCATTGATCACAATGTTTTGAAGCATATTCGATCAATTGTCGAGCATCAAATCCATCATGAAGGTATTTGACCGATTTTTGAAGCGTTGGGAAAAGAATATCCAACCCCACAGGACTATTTACAAGCCATCGTAAATAATCAGAAATTTCTTGCGTATTTTGGACGGCTTCCTGGGATTCGGCATAATCTAAGCGTTTTTGCCATAGCTTCCAACACTCTTTCCAAAGAATATCATCGGTTGATGGTTTATCGTTTCCAAGCACCTGACTTAACCAAAAAACACCTTGAGCTCGAATTGCATCAGGCGCATTTTCATAAAACAGGTCCAGCAATTTATTATCATGACCAAAATCGGTTAAACCTGCCAAATATGCAAACATAATATGCTGAGCAAGGCGTTCATTTGGAGACCCGCCAAAGTGTTTTTGCTCATCTTGAGGTTGGCTCAATAACCTTATACCACGTTGGTATTGAGAAATAAGAAGCGTAAACACATCTCTATATACATTGGATGCAAAAATGTATGCATCCCATGATGCTTTCCAAAAAGCAATTTTGTCTTCACCTTCTGGAAAGATCTTCATTAGGTTTTGTTCTAACCATTCATGCGAAAGAAAATGCAACTGAGGAACGAAAGCACCATAAACAGAATGAACTGCTAAACTTGGGTCAACCGATAAATCTAACTTTTCATCGAGTATTTGTTGTATTTCGGGTTCAAGATACCCTTCTTTATTTTTTTTCCCAGAAAGTTTTTCTTGCTGGCGGCTCAGGTAAAGCGAATAATGGAGAATTCCATGCATAGCCTCGCCACGTACGCAATTCAATGAATGTGTGAACGGATCGAAACTGGTTTTGCTATCTGCCTCTGATTCGGGATCAGCATGATGGGCGAGTTTAATCAATAAAGCACGGATCCGATCCAATTGTTCTCTTGAGAGGTATGGGTCATCTGAGTGGAGGGCTTCTCCGAGTAAATGCGCTACTTCCATTTGTGCCGCAAATAAACCCGGTTCATGGTCACCCGACGATCCCACAAAAGGATCATCTTCTTGTTCCATGATATGTTCACAAAGGCTAAGGATTTCATGGGTCAGTTTGCCGCCCTTGTTCTTTATGCCTTCACGAACACCTGACAAGTAATGGTACACATAAACAAATCGAATTGCTGGGTCAGCTAAAGAGCTAGCAAAAAGGTTATACTTCCCCGGATCATCACTTACGAGCTTTTGAAATGTCTGTGCCAGACTCTCTCTTGGGTTTAAAAACAAATCCTCTGGAACAAAAGTCAAGAAGAGTTGTTTTATCTCTTCAAAAGATTTTTGTGAAAGTTCTTCAGCAGATACTGGACTTGGGGCACCTCCCCATGAGGTTGTCAATACTATTCGAGGCCTTTCAGTAATGTCCGGTTTCCCGTACATTGCTGCTAATTCATTAAGGCGGGTAAGAGCTTCACCTGACAAGAAGTCACGGATAATTTCCAAATGAAATAATTGCCATTCATCTTGGACCTTACGTCGATCATCTTCAGTTGCCTCCCGGTTTTGCCAATGCGCATGATGAATTGCTCGTGCGTCAACATCTGTTGGACCAGATAAAATCCAAGAAATCACTTGTGACCTGACTTCCTCTGAGGCGTTAATGAATTGATTTCTCAAGAGTCCTTGATATTCATCGTCATATTTGAAATCTTCAAGATAATCTTGCTGTAATAAAGCCTGGTTTACAAGTTCTGGATAATTCTGTCCAAACGTACGCAAGATATCCAAAGCTATCCGCTTGAAAATGATATGCTCACTATTGAGGTAAGCTGTAAGAAATGTTCTACCTTCTTCAACATTTTGTTTGCATAACTCTACTAAACTATCCCGAAGTCCATCAATCAAGATATCCAGTGCATCCGCATCGCCCCGCTCAGATAAACGGCTAGGGATGTCCATTCGCCAATAATAGCCAACCTGAAGTTCAGTATCCTCTGGATTCACTTGTTTGGTCAACTCAATTGTTTTCGTGATCTGACGATCAAACGCTAAGACAACATTGGCAGGTTTGACCTGGATCAATTTCAACAATTGTTTCTCGCAGTACTCATTTACCCAGTAATGATCAGAGCGAAAACGGACTGCTGAGCGATATTTAGAATACTCACTCTGAGTTGGTGGTAAAACCGGCGTAATCACGTATTCCAACATTTGGGTTGCTGCATCAACCAATTCATTTTCCAACAAGTAATCAGTCAAGGGAATTAGCTTATTAGGCAACATATCTGAAAAGCGGCCACTTAACCAATTGTCAACAGCAGAAATAAGCTCTGCAGTTTTTGCTGGCGAGATTTTCAACATTGCATCCACCAGAAATTCTTGCACCCGCCAATTCTCAGTTCGGATAGACTGCACAACAGCCGCAACTATATCTTCATGCTGGTTTGCAAAGCGAGCAAGGTATTCCCCCGCTTGCCAGCCGGGAAGTTGAAATGAACCAGGTTTAACCTCAACTGGATCTGGTGGAGTAAAGAAGAAACCAATCTCAAATAAAGGAACAATCCAAGCTGGATTATCCAAGCCATCAAAGAAAAATCGGTGATAAGCCCAATGAGTTGAATACTTGAAGATTAACCTTGCCAAATCTTGGGTTGGGTCTGATTGTCCCCTTAGATATTCGAGGAGCGAAGTTCGGGTATAAAATGGGAGAATCGCATTGGCTGCTAATACATCATCGATAAACCTTGCTTCCTCGTTTGGAAATTCAATATGGTAAAGCTTCTGTAACCAGCTTATGACGCCTTTTGAAATGTTCTCTCCCAACTTGCCAACAATCTCAACGAAATTCAACTTTTCGGGTAGCAGCGAAAAAGCACACAAGAAATCCTGTAACTTTTCGTGCCGAAAGGCATATCTTCTACCAGGCGCTTCAATGAGAATGCCTCTACTAATGAGTCTTTTTCGGTATTCAGACTTGGGGAAATTTATCTGAAATGCCTGTTCTTCTAGAGAAGTAACCTCTTGGGCTAATTTCAGGACATATTCGGCAATTTCTTCGCCCTCACGTTGTTGAATTGTAAGATAGTATTGTTTCCAAAGGTCGATATCATCCGTTAAATCGAGAATATGGTTTGTAGAAGATTTTGCAACTTCGGCAATTAAACTTAAGTTGAGAAGATTCCTTGCTAACTCAATAAGTGCGTATGAAGGGGACTTAATTCCAATTTGCGAAAGATAGGATGTAACTTGCTCAAGTGACAGTTGTCCACTTTCAATTTTTTGAAAATCCAATGAAGAAATATCAGGGTCGTGTTGCAGATCATAAGTTCGCGATACAACCAATATCTTTACATTAGGCAATGCGACAAGGGCTTTTATGAAACTCACTAAATTTTTACCTAAGTCTGTACCTGCGACTGAATCGAGTTGATCAAAAATAATTACACATGCTCTTTCCTTACAAAGACTTGCTATCGAGTCAAGCAAATTTCCCTTTAAGGGCATTCTATATTGAATAGTTATTATCGGATCTTGGCTGCTAGGCAAATCTGTCGCTTTGATAAATAGAGTGGGTGTACCATTATTTGCCAATAACTGCCCAAGCCTCAATGCAATTCCTGATTTACCTGTTCCAGCCTCTCCATAGAGAATAATCGCATTACTCGATGATTGCCAATGTTGTTGAATTTGACCAATTTCTGGCCGTTCTATCACTCCTATGTAATTTATTACTGGGGGAGGTTGTTGAAGGTAGGTCCAGGAATAACTATTAAAGGCAAATGCTATCTTGCGAGCATCTTCAGAAATTCCATGCCATTTGATTCGGTTCTTTATCCATTGGAATCCTTTGAAAATTAAAGGACCAATTTTGAGGAAAATATCAAACCAGGTAGAAGGATCCATTTATCTTAATCATTTCCACGGAAAGCGTTTGTAATAATAGAACTTCCCAAACCCGTTAATTCGGATAAGCATTTTTCTTGTAAGTCATGGATTTCCTTTATTCGTTTTTGTAGTATCTCCATCTTACCTAAGATTAACTTCTGCTGATCTAAGGGTATTTCTGGAAATGGGATTGCAGCAATAACCGGTTGTGAGACCTTTTTCATAGTTGGGCTTGTGCCAGTTGCTTTGGATTCAATATACTCCCGCGCCTCAAAGGACATCATATACAATTCGACAAACTCAGGAAGTACTTTATCGGGATTCACCCTCAATCGAATTGTTAAATCAGGAAAGGCAAATTTATGTTCTTCACCTTTGTAGAGCACAACTCTCCCTACTAATTCCATAGAATTACCACGTCCCATTAACAAGTCGTTTGGTTGTATCCAAAAAGGTGATGAATCTGGAAGGTCAATATCTACAATTTTTATAGCATTAGGATCAAATTTCCCGAATGATATAGCCCCTAGCTTTATAAATGGTATCCCTCCAGTACTTTGATCTGTATCATTTTTTATGGTATTGGCTTTTAAGGATAATCCATTACGTGGAGATTCAGAGAAGAACTCATCAAACTTTCGTCTTTCTTTGAGTTTGTCCAGCTCTTTAGCTAGACTACTTTGAATTAAGTATTCTAATTCTTTGAAAGTAATGGTGTGTAAATGCTCAACTTCGTGTATTAATTGGGTAACATTTAATAATTTTTCAATTATCCTTTGTTGCTCGGTTAATTCGGGTAGCGGAATTATTACAGGCAACAGGCGAACTGCCTTCAATTCAGTTTTGATTCCCTGCGGCACCTGTTGTGAAAGAATTTCTTGAAAATATTGGCTGCGAAGCAACCACCAAAGGTAGCGAATATCCGCCTTTTCTTTTTTGATCTGGTAAGCAGCATAATGAATAGTCGCTGCAGCTCTTTGAGATATTTCGGGTTGATAAATTGCGATAGCGCCTTTCATTGCATTGATGCCAGAAAGAACAAGATCACCCGGGTGAATCAGGATCATTTTTGTGTTTGTCTCAGATTCGGTTCGGTATTCGATCTCCCCGTCCGAAAAACGGATTTTGCTGATGATTGGGATCTTTCCACCTTTAATTAAGGCAGGATTTGGCGTCTCGTTTCTCTCTGTAAGGATTTCTGCAAGTGCTACTTGTGGCCACTGCTTAGGCATGATTGTCCTCTCCTGCCAGCAGTTCCTGGATTTCTCCAATCAATTCCGAAATCCTCGCCTGTTTATCAGCAATATCCGCGATCAATTCCTCCGGTGGGCGGTGGGCGAAACCGTTCTTGCGCTTGGGGTTGGCAGCGCTCAGGTCGTAATTTTTCTTTACAATCTCTTCCACCGGAACGATCCAACAGCGTTCATTCTGGGGCGGTTCGGCTGAACGTTCTTCCGCAGGCGCTTTCAACCATGCCTGGTATGCACGCCACATTTCCAGGCAGTCAGGTAAATTGTTTTCGGAAATCGGCTTCTGGGTTTTGGTCAGGCTGAAGCCCACCGTGCTGACCTCGTAGTACCAGATCTGTTTGGTTGGACCCAAATGGTCGAAGAATAACAAGTCCGTTTTGGGACCCGTGCCACTGGAAACCACATTGGCAAATACACCTGCCGGCAGTGAGACAATTGCATACAGGTTATATTCTTCCAACAGTTCTTTCTTGGTGTCTACATAAGCACGCTCGCTGGATTTGAACAGCACCCCTTCATCGATCACCATTCCCACCCGACCATCACGGCGCAGGCGGTGCATGATGTGCTGTACAAACAGAATCGAGGTGGCTGATGAAGGATAAGGGAAATTCGCTTTGACCGATTCGATGTTTTCGGTACCACCAAAGGGCGGATTGGTCAGAATCACATGGTAACGTTCCTTTTCGCTATACTTGCGAATATCGTCACTGAGCGTATTTTTCCGGACGATGTGGGGCACGGGAATTTCATGCAAAACGCTGTTCATGACTCCCAGCAGGTAAGGCAGCGGTTTTTTCTCCTGCCCGAAGAAGGTGGCATCGCGTAGTTTATGAAAATCGCTCGTCAATGTGACTTGATTGGCCAGCATGTGAGCATAGGCTTCCACCAGAAAGCCGGCAGATCCGCAGGCAGGGTCATAGACGGTTTCACCAATTTTTGGATCGACCATCTCAACCATAAATTGGATAATCGGGCGCGGCGTATAGAATTCTCCAGACATACCGCCTTCGCGTCCCATGCGAACCAGCAAGCTCTCGTACAGATGCGAGAGGGTATGAATATTCTCAGTCGCGTGAAAATCAATCGTATCCACCACGGCAATGGCATCTCGCAGGATGAAGCCGTCCTTCACCATCTTTGAGGGTGCTTCTTCGAAGATTTGCCGGATGACGGCTTTTTCGTCATTGCCCGAAATCTCCCTTAAGTGGGGGAATAGATAATCGGTAAGGAATCGAATCAAAGTCTTTCCGGTCAGACCGCCCAGGATCGCTTCCGCCACGCGGTGGTCATCTTCATCACTGCTCTCAATTAATGGTTTGAGCGCATCTCTTTGCAAGCGCTGTTCGGTTTCCACCCGTTCGACGGCGATTTGTACTCTTTGCTCGCCAGATTCAACGGCCAGGTGTGCATTCTTGATTTCTTGTGGATCTTTCTTTGTTGAGCTTTCAAGAGCAACTAGGTTTTTCTGGAGAGCTCTCAAGGCTGATTGCGCTTCCAAGAAAGAAGTACGTGCCTGCTCAATCCGCCCACCTGTCCAAACTGACCAACAATAAAACCCATCAATCACCCGTTCATAGGGTTGGTTAGTATATTCGGCCTCATCCGCGCGGGTATCTTCCTGGTCTTCGTGAGACTTCAAGAAGAGCAGCCATGAGATCTGCTCTACATAATCTAATAAACTTTGCGTATTGTCATCCCGGCGAAGTATATCGCAAGCTCGCCAGAATTGTGCATCTAAGTCGTTTGGCATGAATTCTCCTGGGGTTTACTGATAAAGTCTTTGAATTAATGTGTTGCGCGCCTGCACAAACTGCCGCATACCGCCAAATAATGGGGCTATCTGACCTACCTCGCGGCGGATTGGAGGTAACTTGAAGACTTCAGGGTCCAAAATCTCATCCAATCCACCCTGAATGTAGCGTTCAATCAAAGTGTGTAAGATGCGCCGAGCATTTTCATTGTATGTTTCGAAAAATTGCTGGTTGAGGTTGAACAAGGCAACCGCCCGCTCCTCTCGGCTGTGCATATTCTCATCGAAAGCAATATGCGCCAAAAGATCATAACTATCCACATCCAGTCGCTTGAGAATTTCGGTCAATATATCAAGCGCAATTTGATGTTCTTCCAATTGATGTAGCAAGGCTTTTCGTCTCTCTGGATCACACCAGCGGCTTCGCAATTCCAATAATGAGGAACATACCTGGATGATCTCTTTGCGAACTTTCTTCAGGTAATCCTGCGGAGAAACCAGGTTGCCTTGAGCATCCCGCTCCTCATATTTCTCATCCACGATGTGAACATCTTATCCGCTGACTCGGATCATTTTTTCCTTAGGGGGTTGGCTGGGTTTGAGTTGAATTGGTAATATGGAGGGAATACCCTGAGCAATGGTTATTGTCGTTTGGATTTTCTTGTGTCCATAAGCTGATGCAGTTACAACCACCTCGCCTGCCGGCAAATCCGAAAATAAAAATTGCCCATCTGAGCCTGTCCGCTGTTGCATTATCTCATTCGGCCCCAATTGGACTGTGATTACTGCATCGGGTATTGCCGTGCCGGTGTCTTCAGAAACCACCTTTCCCCCCAACCAGCAGACTCGCGGGCCGGTAGTTGTTGCGCCGCCAGTGGGTGGAGGGGTCGGTTTATCCCAATCGTCGAACAAATCAGTTGCACCGGTATAATCAGTAATTCGGAACCAATATTTATCGGTGTCTTCGCACAATCGGCTACCACGGCCAATGATTTGCTTGAAGACAGTTGGCGAAGTGACTGTTTTGAAAAAAATGATGTTACGAACGCTAGGCGCATCGACACCAGTGCTCAATAAATCCACTGTTGAGGCAATCACCGGAGTGGGTTTTTCAACCGCCTGAAATTTTTCTAAAAGGGCTTGGGCATCTGATTCTTCAGAAACAATGCGCACAGAATAATTCGGAACATTCAGATCACGATTGAGCCGATTCAAGGTATCCCTGACTTCTAATGCGTGCTCCTGGCTGACACAGAAAACAATGGTTTTCTCCATTCGGCCATAAATTCGTAGCAATTTCGTCAAATGCTCGCAATGAAGGCGAACGCGATCCGGCATCGTGACCTGGCGTTCGAAGTCTGGTGTGGAATAATGGTCCTTTGGGCTGCATCTGGCGGAATTTCAACCGTAGCGCCTTCCTTAATGACCTTTTCGAGAGTCAATCCTTCGATATCCAGATCAGTTTTGGTTTTATGAATTTTGTAATTAGCTAGAAAACCATCATCAATTCCTTGGCCCAGAGAATAGGTGAAGAGAGGTTCTCCAAAATATTGAAATGTATCTATATTGTCCGTGCGTTTTGGGGTTGCTGTCATACCCAACTGTATTGCATTTGGAAAATGTTTTAATATTTCATTCCATGTTCCAAAACCACTGCGATGGCATTCATCAATAATGATCAGGTCAAAGTAATCACTTGGAAATTGCTCGAATGCTCGCAACCCTTCAGGTGTGGCAGCATAAAGCCCCTGGTAAATTCCGAAATAGATTTGGCGACCTTTGAGGATATCATTTCCACCATTGATCTCTGCGCGTGGATCACCAGTTCCCTCTTTGAAGGGTTCAAAAGTGTTATAAGCCTGACTTCTCAATACAACCCGGTCAGCCATGAACAAGACACGTTTATTCGCGAAGTAACCGGATTTAAACAATTTCCACACAATCTGGAAAGCAATGAAGGTTTTTCCTGTTCCAGTTGCAAGATTTAAGAGGATTCGCTTTTGACCTTTTAGAATTGATTCAATAGTGCGATTCACCGCTACTTCCTGGTAGTAGCGCATCATCTTTTTGCCCGTTGGGTCCCGCCAATACGGCTGTAAAAGCGGATTTACCGGTCGATTTGCATCGAGAATTCGGTAGTCACATAATTTTTTCCATAGTTCATCGGGGGTAGGAAACTCATCTACTCCTAGAGAGCGTTGTGTATTTGAAGTGAAATCCCATTCCTCAAAACCATGCCCATTGGAGGAATAAGCAAACAATAGACCAAGTTTCTCTGCGTAGCCCATTGCCTGTTGCAAACCAGCACCAATCGCATGATCCTCATCTTTAGCTTCTACAACTGCAATGGGAAGTGCCTCACCATACCGAAGCAGGTAGTCGGCTTTTTGAGGTTGAAGTTTCTGATGTCCATCACCCTGGAGGACGATCTGACCAGCAGTGATCGGATATTCCATAGTGATTCGTGGTCCAACCCAACCGACCTTTTGTAAAGTGGGTGTTATGAGATGTAGTTTTGTGTCTTCTTTGTTATATGTCATAATGTTTGGTTTTTTCAGAGACTATAGAAATATTTACTCCATTTATTATAGGTCAGCTTGGCATTTTGTTAGCTGTAGACACTCTTTTCAATTACTTGTAATATCTCATTCGCTCTAAAAACTCGATTACGCGCTTTGCCAGTGCCCTCTAGAATCCCCTGCTTTACCAATTCATCAATATACCGTTCAGCAGTTGGATAAGGCAAGGCAAGCTCCTCTTCAACCGTGCGTACAGAAATAAGTGGCCGGGCAAAAAGCAGATCCACAACCTGGAGTAAACGAGCTGCAGAGCGCCCTTGCTGGAAGCGCTGGCGATAATTCTCTCTCAGATCGTTGATACGTTTAACACGCGCTGCCGCATCGATTGCTTGAGAGGAAACACCATTTAAGAAAAAGGTCAACCAAGAATTCCAATTCCCTTTTTCAGAAACGCCACGCAGATTGGCATAATAATCAGGCCGGTTGGTTTCAAAAAAGGCGCTCAAATACAATAAAGGCTGAGGCAGCAAATTCCAGGCGCACAACAGTATAGAAACCAACAGCCGGCCTAATCGTCCATTACCATCCGGAAAAGGGTGGATGGCTTCAAATTGGTAGTGGATTAAGCCCAAACGGATCAGTGGAGGAAGATTGGATGACTCATTGATGTACAACTCCAATTGCTGCAATGCCTCCATCATTTCTTTGGCTGGAGGCGGAACATAGGTGGCAGTGGTAAGGCTGCTCCCTGGAGGACCAATAAAATTCTGGCCTTGTCTGAATTCACCCGCTCGGAACTGTTCCCCACGCACCCCTTCCAGAAGGATACCGTGCAATTCACGGATCAGACGTAAACTTACGGGTAAGCTGCTCATCCGCTCGAGGCCATATTCCAAAGCGCGTACATAATTATGTACTTCTCTCACATCATCCGGGGCGTCAAAAAGCGGCAATTGGACTGCTTCAAAGGCCAGTACATCTGCAAGCGATGCCTGCGTTCCTTCAATCCGGGAAGAAAGGACGGCCTCACGCCTGAGGAAAGGGCGCACCAACAAATTTGGATTGGGCAGTGATCTGCCAATACCAGCCAGTTCCCCTAAAGCGCGGTCAGCAAGCGAGAGCATTTCGACCAATCCAGAATCCCAAGTAATGTTGGTTGGCGGAAGGGGATTGGGCACATAGGCAAATCCCCCCTCGGGGATGGAGATTAAATGTCCGCTTATGTTTTCCTGGAAATCTTCAGGGTTCATTCTATCTTCTCACAAGTGATAATAAGGAAATTATTGTTATCATTATACGATCATTTTGATAACAAGTAAAGCGGGATTGACCTGCCACCTTGGATCATGCCTGATTTATTTGTAGAATAAAAATGTAATCGTATCGGGTCGCTGATCTCCTTGGACATCAATCAAATCGTAGGAGCGGCCGCATAACAAAGAACTTTGTTGTGCCGGTCGCTTTTCATTTTCTCAGATGACCTTCGTGTTGTTGTAAGGAGTAAATATCAAACCATTTGGAGACTTTGATGCCAGATCCCATTCCGCCCAGAGATATTGATGCCGAACAGGCCTTGCTCGGTTCGATCATGATTGCACCTTATTTATTTGAAGATTTGGTCACCATCGTAAAAGCGGAATATTTTTATCGCATTTCACACCGCTGGATCTGGGAAGCAATGCATCACCTGTTGGAATCTGAGCAACAGATCGATCATGTCACCTTGTGTAATGCTTTGAATACCAGCGGAAAACTAAAGGAAATTGGTGGGCCGGCATATATCATGGGCTTGCTCAATGCAACTCCGACTTCCATGCACGCCGAGTCTTACGCGATGATCGTGCGTGAAAAAGCGTTTAAGCGAAAAGCATTGGAGGTTGCTACAAACCTTGCGCAAAATGCTATTCAAGATAAACCGCTTTCTGATGCTCTGCAGCAAATGGAAGATTTCTTTGTCAACTCATCCGCCTTGTCGGGAGTCACGGAGCGAATGGTTATGACCGCAGAGAAATTGTGTTTGTCGGAGATGGGTGAATTGACCTGGATCCTCAAAGATTGGATTATGGCTGGTGGGATCAACTTGATCGCCGGTATGCCGGCAGCCGGAAAGAGTTTTCTCGCTCTGGACATAGCGATTGGCATGGCTTATTCTGGACTGGTGTGGGATAACCAACCGGTAACCCAGGGCAAAGTGCTGTATCACTTCCTGGATGGCAGCTACCGGGGTATGCGCTCACGGGTTCTCAAATTGTGCCACGCGCGGGGCATTCAACCGCCAGCGAATCTAATTTTCGACTTTTCTCCGCTTAACCTGAAAGTCACTTCCGAAGTGCTGGCATTACGTCAGCGCATTCATCGATTGGATGCCTCAGTAGTCATTTTTGATGTCATGGCCAAGTTCATGCCTGGCGCAGATGAAAATTCGGTCGCGGAAATATCACCGATGATGAACACCCTGCGTGAAATTGCCAACCAGACCGGCACGACTTTCATTTTGATTCATCACCTCAATAAGGGTGGGAACACCGATCTTTCCTATCGCGTCCGGGGTTCCTCCGATATATTGGGGTCTGTTGATACCGCCATCGTGGTTGCGCACGAAAATCAACATTCAGCCAACTCGATGCGAACGATCATTCCACAAAAGGTGCGTGAATCCCTGCCGCCTGCGCAGTTACAGTTTCAAATTGAATCGACAGAAGAAAGCATCGCACTTCGATTTTCTGAAACAAATGCTTCTGAACAGGTACGCGTTCCTGGTCAGGCGGAACTCATCTTTGCGGATATTCTGGAATATCTGCAAAGTGTACCGGCGCAGGAATTCAAGAAGAACGAGCTCATCTCAGCACTCCAAATCAATAGCAGTGCCAGGACGATTGACCGGGCATTTTCAAAACTCAATAATGATCCGCGTATCAGAGTTACAAAACGAGGATCTTTCAACACCTATCAGTGGGAAGAGGATACGCCAGCCACGCCATTCTCTTAAGGGGTTGGCATGGCTGGCGTATGTTTGTTCGTTGCAAAGTTTAAAAATAACAAAGGAGAAGAATGTCAAAAAACCAAAATAGCTCAAATTGCCGGATTTCCAGGAAGATCTTGATCAAAGCACCCGGCTTGCTGCCCATGCTTTACACGCCGCGGGAAATCGCTGAAGACCTGGACATTCCTGAAACCACCTTGCGAGATTGGCTCAATCATGGCGCGCCACACAGCCGGGACGAATCCAATCATATCTGGGTAGATGGCAAGAAATTCGCTGCCTGGGTTGATAACCAACGGAACGCCAGAAAGGAACCAACCCATCAGCTTCAAGCGGGGGAAGGCTTTTGCATGCGTTGCAATGCCATCGTCAAAATCCAAAATGCGGAAATTCGCCCCGTCAAAGGCCGCCTGAGCCATTTAAAAGGCAAATGTCCCAATTGCGGCAGGATTGTCAATCGCGGGATTTGGAATGCTGGATCGGCAGAATTATCTCAAAGTTAAGTTGTTCCTGAAGTATTCACGGGATGTTCATGGGCGGTCATCGCTTCAGATCTCTACTGATTTCGAGCATCTTAAAGAGCTGCTTCTCTGGGCTGGCTCGCAGCCACTCAGTTCAGCACACGCTTTCCACACCAGTCTTTCTGATTTACTTTTTCAGAAGGTCGAAAAAAGATTGGATCAAGCAGAATTGCAGAGCATCTTGAATACCAACCAGCGTTTCCTCTTGTGGGTGAAAGCCATGTTCCCGGTTGAGTTTCAGAATATCCGGCTGAGCTGGATTATGAAAATTTCAGCAATCTCGGAAGGAAAGGAGGTGATTATTTGAAAAAACGACCGATCATCGTTACCACGACCAACGCTATCACGATCCCCAAAAAGGTTCGTAACCTGTTGGATTTGCAACCTGGTGACTGCCTGGATTATGAAGTCATGGCAAATGGTTCAATCCTTTTGGTGCGTAAGGAATGCTGCGATTCGTCGTCGCTCCGTCCAACATGTAAACTTCCCTGCCAGGCCCAAAAGCGTAAATAACCTGAATGGCTGGAGGAAGGGACTCAATAAAACCTTCCTCCAGCCCTGGCGTAAAGAGAAAATGATCGTTTTTAGAACCTCAGGTTATCTACTGGGCTGGCTTTCCGATGCACTCGTTCAATGTCCATCTCAGCGATTTGAGCATAATGGCGAACCATGTCCAACGAGCTATGGCCTAACAGGGCTTGCAGGGTAAAAACATCCCCACCTGAACGGAGGTAAGTGATTGCAAAAGTATGCCGGAATTTATGTGGATGAGCCCCTTTGACACCCGCTTTATCAGCCAGGCGCACGATCAAATGCCGCAGACTATTCGAGTTAAACGGATGATTGCCACGGTTGATAAATACTGGCGATTCTGGGTCATCGCGATCTTCGCGGTCAGCCAGATAGCGCCATACAGCCCGGCGGGTGCTCTTTCCAATGAACACCGTGCGCCCTTTGCCGCCTTTTGCCCCACCTTCGTCTCCATGCTTGATGACAACTTTACCGGTGCGCAAATCCAGTTCGCCGATTTTCAAACTGCAAAGCTCGGAAGCGCGCAAACCGGTATCCAACATGAACATAATCATGGCTTCATCTCTTTTGGCGGATGGTCGCCGGGTGACAAAATTATGGCGATTGATTGGATTGTACTCACGGGAGTAGACGCAGGCTTTGAGAAGTGCAGCAAGATCTTCCTGAGTAAAGGCAGCCACGGGTGCTTCTTTGTAGCGTGGACCCGGGATGCCTTCCATGGGATTCTTGATTTTGAACTCCGCGACCGCCCAACCGAAGAAAGCTTTGAACGTGATCCAGTGGTTTCGCAGTGTCTTGGGGGAGAGTTTGCGCGTTGGTACCTCATGCGCAGGATTCGGTTTGGCGAAGGTGTGGGGAACATACTCTGTGCGCAGATAGGTCATGTAATCGAGCACATCGGCAGAGGTGATCTTCCCTACCGGTTGATCGCCTATCTTTTCCATCCACTTACGCAGCACCCACTCATACGAATCTACCGTCCGTTGGCTTAAGCCTTCGGCGGTTTTGTATTTGACGAAGCCGTCAATACAAAGAGAAAATAACAGGCCTGAGGGATTACGGTTCATCGAAAAATCCTCCTAAAAGTGATTTTTCGTAACCATCGACCCTCAGGCCTATCAAAAAACCGTAGCCCCAGGGACTACGGTTCTCGTTAGTAGCGGGGAGTGGATTCGAACCACTGACCTCCGGGTTATGAGCCCGACGAGCTACCTCTGCTCTACCCCGCATCAATTGTTCGGGTATTCTACCACGCCATATCCTTGCCCGTCAACCGCCTCTCGGTAACATTATCTTTTGGATTGACAGGCCGCCCCCCGAAATTGCTGAAAGCAAGTTTCATTGGGCAGGTCGTAAAGCGTTCTGGATTTGCTCCTTATGCTCGTCATAATAATGCGAAGGCACAGTTTCCAACGCCCATTGCGCCGCGCGGCGGTAGAGGTGTTTGCGTTGGGTGACAAATGAGTCGGGTAAATGCTCCAGGAAATCAGCGGTTTCCTCCTGGGCGGCTGCCAATTCCTGTAAAAGAGCAGGTAGGCTGCCCATCCGCCTAACCAGCGACTGAATCCGGCTGGTCACATTGGGCCGCATCTGCAGCCAATCTTCTACCGGTGTGTCGTTGACCATATCCGCTACCCATCCCTGGTAGTCGCGCTCACAAAGTGTGAAGTGAGCCAGAATTTCCCCGGCGCTCCACTCGTTTTCAGCCGGCTGCTTCGCCGCCTGTTCTTCCGAAATGCCTGAAAGCTGCGCTGCCCAGGCAGCCAGTATTTCACCTGCATTTTTACGGTACTGTTGGGCCATTTCTGCCGGGGGCGGGCTATTGAAGATTGGGAATGAGGACAGGGTCAGCGGAACCGTATGTTGGACGGGGCCGCGGTAGAATATAACGTCGGGCTGGTCGCCAGCGTGCAAACTCTGCAGCGGTAAGCCGAGGGAATCGTAGTCGCTCACCGGGTGACCGCCCAGACTGACGATGACATCATCCTTGAGTAAGCCGGCCGCACGCGCACCGGTTCCTTCCACCGTGCCACCCAAACGCAGGCCTTGCTGGACCGGCACGCCGATCCGCTTCGCGATTTCCGGGTTGAATTCTTCGATCATAATTCCCAAACGCGGGCGGCGCGCGATACGCAAGTCGATCCCTTTCTCAAGCACAGACAGGAAATTTTCCAACCAGTCGGGCCATTTCTGCCGAGTAGTTTGGTCCGGGTTCTGATGGTTGATTGTGACATCGGCTCCGCTATCGGCTTACGAAATCGAAATCTCAACTTTGGATTGACCGCCATCGGATAGCGTCAACCAACTGAATTCCAGACGCTCGTCTGGAATATAATCCATCAGCTTTCCCTGAACCGTGTAACCATTTGGAAAGAGAAAATAAAACTCCCCATTCATTCGGGCATTAAGATATGCCCGGTCGCACAGCCAATCACGCAGTGCGGTCTCATGCCGGAAAAAGCGGAACGCTTCCGCGGCGGAAGCGCTGGTGTGGATCGTCTGGCGGTAATTATTGGATCGCGAATTCATCATTGCCTCCTTTATTTAAATGTTTGCTGATCGAATTGGGCAATCTCCTATGGATTGTAATGGGTAATATAGTCTAATTGAACCTTAATTTTACAAAAATGGTAATATTGGTTATAATATTGCCGAAGAACTCAAACCGACCAACAAAGGAGACGCGCTATGTCCAGTGATCATGAATGTGCTTGCGGTGGATCGTGCGGTTGCCAGACTGCTGAATTAGAGACGGATGTTGTCGAACTTTCCCGCGACGAATATATCGTGCGTTTGGAGAATTACCTGCGCGATTTGAAAGCCGAAATAATTGCTGTGGAACAGGAACTGGTCTCGCTGCGCCAACCCGCTTAGCTGGCAGTGTTCCACAAAAAAAGTTTATTGGTGCGCAAGCGCTTACTTATCGGTATTAAACAGCCGCTTTTGGGCGGCTGTTTTTATATAATCAGGGGGAAGAATGTCAGATTAGTCCCAGAAAAAAGAGGTAATTTGTTATCCTACTTGTAGTATCTTTTTCCTAAGTTTGGCGTATATTAATCTATAGCAATTTGATAATGGTATAATGAATTGCGTTTGTGAAAAGAATTACCAACGACAAACGAATTATTGGCTTTACCGGTAATTTTAAGAATCACAGAGCATTGCAAACCAGTCCCTTCATTTACGACTGATGATTTTGTAAATGCGTTCGCCTGAACGCTTTTTTAATAGTGCCCCTGATTTATTGGTTTTCCCAAGGCGCAAGCCATCTCCCGAGGTAAATCCATGGCAATCCCTGATTTGACCCTGCTTCACGCTCCAAGCGTATATGATTTCCGGCGAGAATCCATTCTTTACGGGCCGGTCAGCGACCTGGTACCTTCAACGCCGGTCTTCGAAATGTATCCGATCGGTTTTACCACGATGGCGGAGTACCTGGAACGCCATGACCTGCAAACACGAATCGTCAACCTGGCCGTCCGTATGCTGGATGATATCAACTTTGACGTCGAAGACTACATCCAGAAGCTGGATTCAATGGTATATGGGATTGACCTGCACTGGCTGCCGCATGCCCACGGCTCGGTTGAAATTTCAAAAATCGTCAAACGATACCATCCCAAATCGCCGGTTTTGTTCGGGGGTTTCTCATCGAGTTATTTCTATAAAGAATTAATCAGCTACCCGTCCGTTGATTTCATCATTCGCGGCGATTCAACCGAACTCCCGCTGTTGATGTTGATGCAGTACCTGCGGGCCGGCGGCGAGATGCGGCCTGAACCATTATCGTTAGACGCTGGCCGGCTGGAAGCCATACCCAACCTGGTGTACAAGACCGGTGACGGCGAGATGCACGCCAACCCGATCTCATACAGCCCGGATAACCTGGACGATTTGCTGTTGGATTACACCCATGTCCTGCGGTCAGTGGTACGTTACCGCGACCTGGCCAGCTATAAACCCTTCCGCAACTGGATGAAGTACCCCATCACTGCGGCGCTCACAGTACGCGGCTGCCGCTATAATTGCACCACCTGCGGCGGTTCGGCTTGCGCTTTCCGCGGCATTTCCAACCGCCAGCGCCCGGCATACCGTTCGCCGGAGCTGTTGGCGCAGGACATTCGCCGCATCGGCGAATATTCCAAAGGCCCTGTATTTATCCTTGGCGATATCCGGCAGCCAGGCGAAGAATACACCCGCCGTTTCCTGGATGCCATTTCTGGATACAAAAAGCCGATTTTCATCGAATTGTTCGATGCAGCCCCTAAAAAGTTCTTCCAGGACGTTGCCAAAGCGATACCTAATTTCACCGTCGAAATTTCGATGGAATCACATGATGAACCGGTACGGAAAGCCTTTGGCCGACCATACTCCACCGTGGACATCGAGCGCAGCATGGACGATGCCCTGGATGCCGGCTGCAAACGCCTGGATTTGTTCTTTATGGTTGGCCTGAAAGGCCAAACGTATGAGTCGGTAATGGGCACAGTCGAATATTCGCGGCAGATGCTGAAAAGATACGACCGCGGTGGTGAACACCGGGTGATTCCTTTTATCTCGCCGCTGGCGCCGTTTGTTGACCCAGGCAGCCGCGCCTTCGAGGAACCGGATAAACACGGCTACCGGCTGTTCGCCCGCACCCTTGAAGAGCACCGCCGCCAGTTACTGGCGCCTTCCTGGAAATACGTGCTCAATTACGAGACCATCTGGATGAACCGCGACCAAATTGCAAACGCTACCTATGAGTCCGGTCGTCAGTTGAACCTGATGAAGGGTGAGTTTGGCGTGCTCAAGGCTGCTCAGGTGCAGGCCACCGACCAACGCATCACGCGCGCGGTAGAGCTGATGGCTGAGATCGACCGCATCGTGCAGACCGTTTCAGATCCGGCGCAGCGTCAGGTGCACCTGAATGACCTTAAACACCACGTGGATGACGCCAATCTTTCGACGGTTTGCGATAAACGCGAGCTTGAAATTCCGATGCATGGGCCGACGATCAATTTGTTTCAGGCTGCTGCTCGCGTGGCGGGGGACTGGTGGCACGACCGGGCCAAGATTTTTCGCGATAACTAACACGAGGAACCGCGGCAGAAATGCCGCGGCCTTTTTTATGATTATTTTGTCATCGTGAAACAGCGTAGGTTGGGTTGCCTACACCCACAGGGTGCCCTGCGGGCAGGGCACTCTGCGAGTGAGGGGCAGTTAAGAGCGATGATTAAAGAATTTTTCGGGCAGCCCCGAAACCCAACAATATCCAACAGGCACAGAGGGATAAACCAATAATAATCGTTGGATTTCGGGCTGCAAAAGCGTGTGACCGAAGGGAAACTATTGTCCGCCCTCACTCGCAAAGGGGCGACGAAAGCCGAACGGCAGAATATTGCCTTTTTTGGCCACGAAACCCAACAACCAGAACGCGGCGAACCGTTGGATTGAGGGCTGCAACACAGTCCTTTTTGCAATAATGCCTTCCTCGCCCTCAATCCAACCTACAAATGATCGTCAATATTTTCGTAGGTTGGGTTGCCTACGCCCACAGGGTGCCCTCCGGGCGGGGCACTCTGCGAGTGAGCGGCGACGAAAGCCGAACGACGGAATATTGTCTTTTTTTGGCCACAAAACCCAACAACCAGAACGCGGCGAACCGTTGGATTTCGGGCTGCAACACAGTCCTTTTTTTCAGTAATGCCTTCCTCGCCCTCAATCCAACCAACGGATACCACTTTCGGTTAACGCAGATTGCTTCATTTCGCTTCACTACATTCGCAATGACAACAGGTCCAACTGCCATCGCGAGTGACCGAGGGGCGCGCAGCGATATTCGTCTGTCAGCCGAGTTGTCTGGCTTCAGGCTGGCAGCTTTAAATTCCGGCTCGATTGCTTCGATCTCCTGGGGGTCTCACAACGAAAATCGTTCCACGGGGGTATATAATCATGCATAAACCTGTCCGCTCGGATCGAATTATTGGAAGAAAAAACTGGACTTTTCGGGGTAAACAATGCACATCTTAGTGACCAATGATGACGGGGTGAATGCCCCGGGTTTGCTGGCTTTAACTCGGGCTATGCTGCCGCTGGGCAAAGTATCGGTGCTTGCACCCGACCGTAACTGGAGCGCTTCCGGGCATGTAAAAACCCTGCACCGCCCGCTGCGCGTGACCGAGGCCCGCCTGGCTGACGACTACCCGGCTCTGGCGACCGATGGCGCGCCCTCAGATTGCGTTGCGCTGGCGGTCCTTGGCATTCTGACAGAGCCGGTCGATCTGGTGGTCTCGGGGATCAACCCGGGCGCCAATGTCGGTCACGACATGACCTATTCCGGTACGGTAACCGCTGCCATGGAAGGTGCGATCTGCGGACTGCCGTCGCTGGCGTTTTCACTGGATACGAGCGAAACCGGCTCAACTCTCTATTTCTATGACACAGCAGCAGCCATTGCAGCCCAGGTGGTGGGAATGGTGCAAAAAAATGGGCTTCCTCAAAATGTCCTGCTCAATGTAAATGTGCCAAATCTCCCCATGAGTGAAATCAAAGGTTCCCTGGTGACCCGGCTTGGCCTGCGGATTTATCGGGATGTGCTGGTTTCACGCGAGGACCCGCGCGGCAAACCCTATTACTGGATCGGTGGAGATGCCCCGACCGGAGTGCCAGAGGAAGGCACAGACATTGGCGCGTTGGCCGGTAATTTTGTATCGATTTGTCCGGTCCAATTGGATTTTACTGCCCACCGCTCGCTGGAAACCCTGCGCACCTGGGATTGGCATATCGGAGGGTAACTTTCTTCCGTGTAGTTTGCCCGCCGAACAGTTGATTTTCAACAGGTTGTCTTTTATCTTCCATATGCTATACTGATTTAAGCGGTACCTGTTCTACGCAATCAAATCATTGCAGATGCGCAAAAGCACGACTATCATAAGAATTCTCAAGGAGAAGGGGTTATGTTAAATACCGTGCGTGATTGGATGAACGACCTGGTCGTGTTCGTCGATCCGAACAGTACAATCACTGAAGCATTGGGAATCATGCGCAGAAGGTATGTCAATAACTTGATCACCAAGAAGACCAAGGAGTCGCCTGAATACGGCATTGTCACCTCGATCGATATTTGTGACAAGATTGTTGCTCAAGGGCGCGATCCTTCGACGGTGAAAGTTCATGAGATTATGAGCTCACCCTTGATCACCGTCACCACCCAGATGACGATCGTAGAATGCGCCAAGGTCATGAAAGATCACCGCATTCACCATCTGCCGGTTGCGGATGCCAACGGTACGGTGGTGGGTATGATTTCTGCCAACGATTTCCTGATTGTGGCGGAACAACTGGGGCACGGCAACGGCGAACGAACGCTCCATTAGCAATTCATTGACCAAAATGACCCAGGGCGCATCGATTATAATCAACGCGATGCGCCTTTTATTATTAATTTCCCGCTTGATCTTGACAATGGTGATTATTGGTCTGGCTGTTCTTCCGGCGCCCCCAGCCGTGCGGGCACAGGGCGGTACTGCCTATGACCTGGTGGCAGCCGTGAATGCCGTGCGCACAGCCAACGGGCTTCCGGCTCTCGAAATTGACGGCATTTTGATGGGCACTGCCCAGGCATCCTCGGATGTGATGGCTGCCAACGGCAGTTGTTCCCACATTGGCAATGCGAGTGGACGCATCGCCGCAGCCGGGTACGGCGGCGGAGCGACGGTCTTTGCCACTGAAAATATTGCCTGCGGCATCACCATGACGGTCGAGGACGTCGTCTATCAGTATTGGGCGGATGCCACCCACATGATGCCCATGACCGACCCGAAATACACCCATATTGGCGGCGGAGTGACCGTGGTCGATGGGCGGGTCTTTTATGTTATTCATGCTGCTTATGTTTCAGGCGGCTCGTATAGCTCTGCGCCGGTTGCTCCTACAACTTCAGGGTCGAGCCAGCCTGTAGCCACCAGCGGTGTTGTGAAACCGGTCATCACGGCCACGCCGGGGGATGACGGGTCGATCGTGCACGAGGTGCAGCCCGGGCAGGCGTTGTGGAGCATCGCCATTGCTTACGGCGTTAAAATTGTCGATTTGATCTCTTTGAATCAACTTCCTGCAAATCCGGTGCTGTCAATCGGCCAGAAACTCATCGTGCGCCAGGCATTTACACCCACGGTCTCACCGACAGTCACCCTGACGCCTCGCCCGCCGACCCGCACGCCAACACCGACACCCACGCCGCGCACCCCGACCGTTACACCGACCGTCACGCTCACACCCACCGCAACGCCGCGCCCGCTATTCAACTGGACTCCGCCAGATTGGGCCGGGCGGAATACGCTGGGAGTAGGCATTATCGCCATCAGCGGCATCGGCCTGTTAATGGTAGTGCTGTCTTCGCTGCGGAAAAAATCCTAGCGCAGTTTTAGATCGAAAAATCGTCTCCGCGCCAAACACCGTGTTCAGGCGCATGGATCAATATCGGGTGCTCCAAGATTTGCGATTCGCGTGATCCCGAGATGGCGTGCCCGTTGCCGCCATTGCGCTCCAATTGATGTGTGTGCATCTCCGTCTCCAGGGCCTCAAGCCGCGCCATCACGGATGCCAGGGTTTCACCGATAGCATCCGGCATTTTGTCGTGATCCAGGTCGGGTTGGTGCTGAGGTTTGGAACGCACCATCACCTGACCGGGTACTCCCACGACCACCGAATTCGGCGGAACAGAATGCACCACAACCGCGTTTGCGCCCACCCGGCTGCCGCGACCAATGGTGATGTTTCCAAGTACTTTGCCGCCGGCGCCGATCACGACGTCATCTTCGATGGTCGGGTGGCGCTTGCCTTTATCCAGGCTGACGCCGCCCAGGGTGACGCCGTGGTACAGGGTCACGTTGTTGCCGATAATCGCGGTCTCACCAATGACCACGCCCATGCCGTGATCGATGAACAATTTTTCACCGATCGCGGCGCCGGGGTGAATCTCGATTCCGGTCAGGAAGCGATTGATATGCGCCAACCAGCGCGCAATCAGCTTGATGCGATGGAGCCACAGCCAGTGTGCCAGTCGGTACCCCCAGATGGCATGCACACCGGGGTAGGTCAGCAGGACTTCCAACGGCCGGCGAGCGGCCGGATCGCGCTCAAAAGCGGATTGAATATCGGATTTGGCTTTTTGAAATAAACGTACCATACTTCACCTTCCTTCTCGTTTTCTCCCCGGAGGGGGAGCGGTTGCGAGAGAGGATCAGTCAACCAGATCGGCGTACAAGGCGGTGCTCAGGTAGCGTTCGCCGAAGGATGGGATGATGACAACAATCAACTTATCCGCGTTTTCCGGGCGTTTGGCGACCTGAATTGCCGCCCAAATGGCTGCGCCTGAAGAAATGCCGACCAGCAAACCTTCACGCGCCGCAGAATCGCGGGCGGTGCGGAAGGCGTCTTCGTTTTTGACCCGGACGATTTCATCGTAAATTTTGGTATTCAACACATCGGGGATGAAACCCGCGCCAATACCTTGAATCGGGTGCGAGGCTTTCGGTTCACCCGAAAGCACTGCGGATGCATCCGGTTCGACGGCCACCACGCGGAAGGACGACTTGCGGGCTTTGATTGCCTCGCCAACCCCGGTGATCGTACCACCCGTACCAACGCCGGCCACCAAAATATCCACTTTGCCGTCCGTGTCGTTCCAAATTTCCTCGGCAGTTGTGCGCCGGTGGATTTCAGGGTTGGCGGGGTTTTGGAACTGCTGCGGAATGAAGTAGCGCGAGTCGCTGGCAGCCAATTCCTCGGTTTTCCGGATGGCTCCGGCCATTCCCTCACTGGCGGGCGTCAAAATCAGGTCGGCTCCGTAGGCGCGCATGAGGATGCGCCGTTCTTTGCTGGCCGATTCAGGCATGACCAGGGTGGCTTTATAACCGCGGGCAGCCGCCACGAATGCCAGGGCAATGCCGGTATTGCCGCTTGTCGGTTCCAGGATGATCGTGTCTTTGTTGATCCTGCCTTCGCGCTCGGCTGCATCCAGCATGGCAGCGCCAATGCGGTCTTTGACCGAGTGGGCCGGGTTATAGAATTCCAGTTTGGCGACAACCTGGGCCACGGCCCCGTCCGTGATACGGTTAAGGCGGACGAGCGGGGTATTGCCGATCAGATCGGTGACGTTATTGGCGATTTTCATTCATGACTCCTCAAAAGTAAAAAGTGTGATTAAAACAATAGCCAGCAGAATTAAAAACAGCGGACGGCTGCCGCGCAAAACCAAAATTCCTGCGGGGCTGCAGTCCACTGCCTGAGTCTGCTGGCTGACGATAAATTTATCGGTTCAGTCTAAGGCAGCGGTGCTTGCAAACCCCGCCTCAGACACATGCAATGTTGCATATCAAAAGCCTCAATATTTATCATAAATCTCATAATATTGCCTGATTATAGACTGAATAAAAGGTTTGTCAAGAGCTTAATGCATAAGTGACCCCGCACATTTGCCTGGCTTCGATATTTTCCAGGTGGAGAAAAATTAACAGGAACGACTTCAATAAGAAAAGATGCACGGGAGGAAATAAAAATACTCTTCTCGGATGGGAGTAGATGTCACGGCCAGTGTAATGGTTTTTGTAACCGTGGCCGTTGGTGTAACGGTTCTTGAGGCGGTTAAAGCAGGTGTGATCGTTTCAGTTTCAGTAGGAGTGGGAGTAAAAGTTTCAGTGAAGGTCGGAGTAGGAGTAAACACTTTTGTTACTGTGGCTGTTGGTGTAAATGTATTGGTTAAGGTTGGAGTCGCCGTGACTGTATTTGTAAATGTGACGGTGGGTGTAATTGTCTGTGTAGTAATTGGCGTGGTCGTCGTTGAGTCGGTCGGGGTTCGTAGATCCGGGGTCGTGGCTGGCGGACTGGCCGCAATGATCTCAAGGAACGGTGGAAACTCTCCTTCCTTTGAAGAGTACTTAGCGGCGTCGGTAGTGGTAGAAGATACCCGCAGGGAATACAGTCCGTCATCCGTGATTAGCGAGGTTAAATCAATGGAAACCCAATTGTTAATTGCAACAGTATCGAGCGAAGCCACCAGGGTTGAGTCCGCGATTGGAGCGTTATACCAATTTATTGTTTCTTCAGCCCAGAAATTATCCAGTACCAGATAAAAGTCACCTCCCCTGGTCGATTCGTTGTTTACGTACAGATTCAAGGTGGCTTGGGTAATTTCAAGCCCATTCAGTCCATCTACCTGGAATTTAATCAGGAAATGTTCAATCGGAGAATTATCAACAATTAGCAGGGCATCTGAGCCGTAATTCGTTCCCGGGGAGAAATTGTTAACTGTTGCATCGTCCAGCGGAGCAAAAGTAAAAGTATCGCCGGGCCTGGGGGTTGATGTTGGCGGGATGGTAGGCGTGTGGATGGCTGTTGGCTCGTTGAGAAAATTACTTTCAAGCCATCCCAGATCGGGAGCTGTCCCGAAATAGGTACCTGGTAAATAATCGAATATGGTGCTTCCCTGAAAGATGAATTGGGCTGTACCCGCGTCGATTGCCGGGCTGCCATACTGCAAGCCAAAATCCAGATCCAGCAGAGGGTTGGCGAATAAAGAAGACGATAAATCGACATTGCTGCCAGAATGATCAGTCCCGTTGTTCCAAAAGAGGTTGTGTGAGACAACAGAATTGCCGTCAATGTTTTTTATCCCCATGGTCGTCGAACCCGTAAAAATATTGTTTACCGCTACCAGGTTGTCCCCGCCTGTTATCGCATATTTATTCCCGGAAAAAGTATTGTTGATCACATTAATTCGTTCAAGAAGGCTGGCAGCCCGGTAATCTTCACCGCTCTGGGCATTATCCATCAGTCCGACGCCAACCCGCGCATTGTCCTTGATCAGGTTATGTTCGATGTTGATGACCCGATTGCTGGTGGCAGGATACCCAATAAGTTGGATGCCATTTTGCCCGTTGCCAATAAGTTGATTGTTACGAATAGTGATATTGAGGGTTGGGCCAACATAGTCCTGGAAACGGATTTCGATTCCATCCTCATGGTTATTCCGCATTATATTGTTTTCAACGATAGCCTCGGACTTCATATCAAAATCCACACCGTCATCGGTGCCATTCTCGAAGATATTGCCGCGTACCAACCCACCACTGTCGCTGAAGTCGATGCCATCGTCGTTCGCGTTGAAACGGTTATCGAGTATGTTTAATTTTGTAAAAGCACTAATTCCGTCTAACCCGTTATAAATCGTTAATCCCTGAATGGTCGTTTCAGGACCAACGGAGCTGCTGACTTGAATAACAGGGCCTAACAATCGTCCGTTGATAATGGTGCTGTCGATGTACTGCCGGTCGCCGGTTGTGTAATAAAGAGATGTCAGAGTAATGGTTTTTCCTGCAATCACCAGGTTTTCGTTGTATGTTCCCGGGGAGACAATGACCACATCCCCAGTGACGGCTGCATTAATGGCCGCCTGGATGGTGGGATAATCCTCCGGAACCCGAATATTTCCGGCACGAGCAGGACGCGAGAATGTCAACAGACTGGTTGTAACAGCCAGTATGGTTAGCATCGTACTAAAAATACGGTTTTTACCTCTAACCTTGATATTCAAATTGCCCCCTATCCCCTTAACCGCAATCGAAGAAAACCCCACTCAATATTTCTTGCACTTAAATCCTTCGAATTTGGTAATTATACAAGATTTGTGCAAGTCTAGAGATACGCTTGGCTTCTAAAAAATGTACTGCAACTTTGCACCCCAATCCGCGTTATGTATAAACCATGTTGCCGTATAATCGCTTTAAACTATCATTCACCATATCTATCATTATTGCACCTATGGCGGGAGAACGACTGTGACCCGTCAGCAGTCTGTTTGGTTTGGAACGTTGATCGTCATGCTGATGATTGGCATTTGGCGCTTTATAACCGCTGTAGTGGCTGCACAAAATGGGTGGTGGGCGCCGGTGTTTTTGCCAATTTTATTTGCGGCCGCTGGAGTGGGGTTCATCTTGTACGGCTGGCAGGCTGCGGTTTCTGGCCCAATTGTTCTGGCGGGGGCGCTGCTCGGAATGAGTGTAACTTTCACCTTGCGCATCCTTATTCCGGAACATTTTTTCTGGCTGGCAGGTTTGAGCCTGGTTCCTGGGCTGGCGGGGGCAGGGATGCTGATTGAAATTTCCCGCGGGCAGGGTTGGCGTTTTACGCGGCGTTTAAGTTATGGGTTGATGCTGACTGGCATGGCGACGGCTCTGGTGCTGGCCATTTCATCCTGGCAAAATACATTGTGACCCATTTATCAGACTCTAGTGAGGTAATTATGAAATCAAGTCGTTTGTTTTGGGGTGTAATCCTGGTGGTGCTCGGCGGCCTGCTGTTACTTAAAAGCCTTGGCATCATCACCTTCAATGTTTGGCTGATCTTTTGGCCGGTGATCCTGGTTATGGCTGGCGTGTGGCTGCTGTTCGGCCCAGCTCTTACTAAAGGGAAGGCAGAAACGGTCAATCTGGATTTTCCGTTGGAATCGATCCAGGAAGCAGTCATCGACGTCAACCACGGCGCCGGTACGCTGAAGATCAGCGGCGGAGCAGGGCCGACTCAGTTGATGGCAGGCGTTTTCTCTGGCGGGGTCGATTCGCGTATGGAGAAAATTGGCGCCGGCGCAAGTCTGACGCTCAATCCCCCGAGCAATGTGGTGTGGGGTTTTCCCGGGGGGATTGGCGCAGAGGGTTTCCGTTGGGATTTTCACCTGACGGATGCAATTCCATTAGACATGCGCCTGCACACCGGCGCGGGAGAAGCGCGCATCGATTTGAGTACGCTGCGCGTTCAAAAACTTACTCTGGAAACCGGAGCCAGTTCGACCATCATCACCCTGCCGGCCAAAGCCGGTTATACCAATGTCGATGTGCATGCCGGAGCCGCTTCTGTTGTGCTGCAGGTGCCGCAGGGTGTGGCCGGCCGGATTACCATGAAGAGCGGGCTGGTTGGGACCAACATCGACATTGGTCGCTTTCCGTTCAACGGCACTACTTATGAAACACCCGGTTATGACAGCGCCGCAAACCGGGTTGAGATTCGGGTCGAAGCCGGCGTTGGTTCGATTGAAGTAAAAAGTGCGTAACGAGAAAAGGATAAATGATGAACCCTATGCGATGGCGAATTTTGGTTGGAGGACTGCTCATTCTGGCAGGTGTTTTTGCAATGATCAATGCCGTTACCGGAATTGATCTGGGCGGTTTTGTCTGGGCAGTATTGTTTGTGCTGGGCGGGCTGGCTTTCATCTCCGTGATGGCGAGCAACCGCAATCATTGGTGGGCGGCTATTCCGGGCTTTACCTTGCTTGGAATAGGGGCTTTGATTGGCCTTGACCAGATTGCGCCGCGCGCCGCCAACCAGGTCGGCGGAGCGTTGGTGCTGGCAGGCATCGGCGTCAGTTTCCTGGTGGTTTACTTGCTTAACCGCAGCTTCTGGTGGGCCATCATCCCCATGGGCGTCATGTTCTCGCTGGTGGCGCTCATCCTGCTGGACCCGTATCTGTCAGAGCCGGCCATCATCTTTTTTCTTGGCCTGGCAGCCACTTTCGGCGCTCTGGCGCTATTGCCAATCGACAACGGCAAACGGACCATCTGGCCGGTTTACCCTGCTGGCGGTCTGCTGTTGGTGGCGCTGATCGTAGGAATTGGCGCGAGCGATTGGGCGGGTTATATCATGCCGGTGATCGTGATCGGAATTGGCTTGTTTTTAGTACTGCGGTCGTTGCGGACTCACGCTTAAATAAGAAAGGGTTTCAATATGGGAAAGAATCATCGACACAGTATATTTTGGGCACTCATCTTAATTGTGGCGGGGACAGTCCTGCTGCTGAACACGATGGGCATCCTGCCCGGCAATATCATTGACCTGCTGATCAAACTATGGCCAGTGTTATTTATCATCGGCGGCCTTGACAATATCGTTCAGGGGCGCGGCTGGGTTTGGGCAGTCATCTCTTTAGGTCTTGGCACTGTTTTCCTGCTGGCGAATTTCGGCTATCTGCCGTGGGACTCCTGGAACCTCTTGCTGCGCATGTGGCCGTTGATCCTGGTGGCGCTTGGGCTCGACCTGATCTTTGAGGGGCGTTCAGCGCCGGCAACCATCATCGGCGTGTTGATTGCAGTAATCATCATGATTGGAGTTGCCTGGTTCGCCATTAGCAATTCGCCAACCAGCAAGCTGGGAGCCACCCCGGTTTCACAGCCCCTGGAAGGGGCGGCCAGTGCGAATGTGCGCATCTCGGACCCGGTGGGACGGATGGAATTGACCGGCGGCGCCAGCGGCGATTTACTGGTCGAGGGAACCGTGGAGTTACCCGGCAAGGTTAAGTTGGCGCAGGACTACAATGTTCAGGCCAAACACGGCAGCCTTAACCTTTCGACCAGCGGCGAAGGTTGGGCAACCTGGTCGGGTGGGTTGGGTGAGCCGCTCTGGGTGTTGGAGTTAACCAACGATGTTCCCCTTGACCTTCGGGCTGAGACTGCTGCAGGCAGCCTGTCATTGGATCTGACCGGTCTGGATATAGAAGAACTAAACGCAACGGTTGCGGTCGGCTCGCTGGATGTCACGCTTGATCCGCAGGACGAATTGCAGGGCAAGCTTTCGAATCCGGTTGGCAGGCTTACCATCCGCATTCCGGAAGGCGTTTTAATCGAATTGCGCCTGGATACAGCCATCTCCACACACAATGTGCCTGCCGGCTTTGAAAAACAGGGAAACGTGATCTATTCACCCAACGCGACCGCGGCCAACGCCAAAATTCGGTTGACGGTTGAGCAGCCGGTCGGTCTGGTCTCCCTGGTCGTGGTGAATTAGCGCTAATTTTCCCCCTGGAAAATCTGCTGCCAATTACGGGAACAAACCATTCACCTGCATCGTCTCAGACCTAACAAAAAATATTGTGCCTTTGCGCATAGGAGGAAGAATGAAGAACAAACTTTTCGTCGTTTTAGCTGGATTAATGATTGTGGGTCTGCTGGCAGCCTGCCAGGGAGGAGCGCCGGTGAGTGGTAATGGTGGTTATAACCAGATTCCCATGATCAGCGTCTCCGGTACGGGCAAGGTCTATCTGGCGCCCGATATTGCCAATGTCTATGTCGGCGTCCGCAGCCAGGCAGATAATGTTGGGACTGCATTGAGCCAGAATAACTCACAGGCGACCGCCATCGCTTCAGCATTGGAAGAAAAAGGTGTTGCGCCGGAAGATATCCAGACCACGGCTTTCAATGTGTACCCGCAGCAAAACTACAGTCCTGAAGGCCTACCGATGGAGACTGTGTACGTGGTCGAAAACACGGTTTACATCAAAGTCCGCGATCTGAGCAGCCTTGGCACACTGCTTGATTCAGTCGTTCGCGCCGGCGCCAATACCATCAATGGCATCAGCTTTGATGTCGAAGACCATACGGCAGCCGAAAAAGAAGCTCGCCGTCTGGCGATCGAGGATGCCAAAGCCAAGGCTGAAGAACTGGCAAGCCTGACGGGCGTAACCCTGGGCCAACTGTACTCAGTCAATGTGTACAGCTCGGGCGGCCCGCAGCCGGTTTATGAAGCCAAGGGCGGCGCCGCAATGGCCTCGACCACCCCGATTGCTGCCGGACAAATGGTCATCCAAATGGAAGCCAGCCTGTCTTACGCAATCAAATAACCCGGGTTTTCCGGGTAACCAAAACGAGACCGGACGGTCGTGCCCGGCCTCGTTTTGGTTTAATATTGCGATTAATAGGGGATCTGGCTGATCTGTGATAGTTTTGTCAGCCGGTGGGTGGCGATGATCCGGCGGCTGGTACCGGTCAGGCCGCGCATAATGACCGATTCGGTGGTTGCGCCGTCAGCGAAGTAATCCACTCCGGTTAAAAATTCGCCATCGGTAATGCCGGTGGCGGCAAAAAACACATCTTCGGACGAAACCAGGTCGTCCAACGTTAAAACTTTGTTGAAATCATATCCCATTTCGATACCGCGCCGTCGTTCCTCGTCATTGCGCGCATATAGTTTGCCCTGAATGTTACCGCCGAGACAACGCATGGCGCAGGCCGCCAGTACGCCTTCGGGGGTGCCGCCGATACCCAGCAGCATATCCACTTTAGAATTTGTCATGGCGGTCATCAGCGCGCCCGAAACATCGCCATCCGGAATGAGTGTGATGCGAGCGCCATACTCGCGCACACGGGAAATCAGTTCAGCGTGGCGCGGCCGGTCCAAGATCACAATCAGTAAATCGTCCACATCCTGACCGGTGGCTTTGGCCACTTTGCGCAGGTTGTCTTCCACTGGCGCTTCGATATCGATTACATCTTTGGCTTCAGGGCCAACCGCGATCTTATCCATATAGACTATTGGCCCGGGGTTGAACATGGTACCGCGAGGCGCCAGCGCCACCGTGGCGATTGCGTTTGGCAGACCGTGGGCGGTCGGCCGGGTACCATCGATTGGATCGACGGCGATATCCACCAACGGCGGTTCGCCGGTGCCAAGGCGCTCGCCATTGTACAGCATGGGCGCTTCGTCCTTTTCGCCTTCCCCGATAACAATGACCCCATCCATTTGCACCGTGTTAAGAATCAGGCGCATGGCATCCACGGCGGCTTTGTCGGCGCCGTATTTATCGCCGCGCCCAACAAAACGCCCGGCAGCCAGTGCGGCAGCTTCGGTTACACGGACAAGTTCAAGAGCCAGGTTGCGGGTTGGCCGGCTGTCGATCATATCCATTCCTCCTTGAGGTTAATTTCTGAAATAGATTTCTAACAGCCAGTATAGCAAGACTGGCTGGTTTACCACAACCAGGTGATCAGGTAATAACTGATCACCGCCCCCCAAATCCATGAATCCATGCGGTCCAACATGCCACCATGGGCCTGAAATATTTTTCCGGAATCCTTGACGTTAAACTGGCGTTTGAGCATGCTCTCGCCCAGGTCGCCCAGCGGAGAAAGCACCCCGAGAACAGCGCCAAGGATAAGGCCCTGCTGCCATTCGAGGGCTGGCGCGCGCATGCCCCATATTAGTGCAAGCAGAACCCCGCCAAGCGTTGTGGTTATGATTCCGCCGATCAACCCTTCGACCGTTTTGTTGGGGCTGATGTGCGGCGCCAGCTTGTGTTTACCGAAATGACGCCCAACGAAATAAGCCCCGGTATCGCCAATGGCAATCGCCGGAATTGCCAGCAAAGTCCACCACATGCCGTTTGGTAAATTCCGCAGCGAAATCAAATAGCTGCCAATCCAGCCAATGTAAATCAACCCGGCTGTCGTGATGGCAAAATCAATGGCAGGCGTCTGGCAGCCCTTGCCGCATTCGATGGTGTGATAGGCCATGGTTGCCAGAACCAGCACGGAGAGGACAGCGTCGTTGTGTTCGAAACCCCAGAAATAGCGGGCAAGCGTGATCAAAACAACGCCCGGCACGAGCACCCATAATGCTGGCGAGTAACCGCCAAGCTTAAATAGACGACCGAATTCCCAGGCAGCCAGCCCTAACATAAAAAGAATCAGGGCGAGAAAAAAATAGCCGCCAAGCACCACACAGGTTACAGCGATTGGGATGAGGACGATGGCAACTTTAAGGCGGCTTGCCAGCATCCTCGTCAATCCTTTTCGCAGCCGTTGGTTAATTTGCCAAAACGGCGGTCGCGTTGACTATAAGCCTGCAGCGCCTTGTACAATTCCTCGCGGTTGAAATCAGGCCAAAGGGTGGGGGTGATGTACCACTCTGAATACGCAGATTGCCAGATGAGGAAGTTGCTGATGCGCATTTCGCCCGAAGTACGAATGATCAAATCCGGGTCCGGGATGCCGACGGTAAACATATAGTTGCTCACCAGTTCTTCGCTAATTTGCTCGGGCTTGATGCCGTCGGCGATCAAATTTTGGATGGCGCAGATGATCTCGTCACGCCCGCCGTAATTCCAGGCAATGCACAGCACCAATTGGTCGTTATTTTTGGTGAGTTCCACCGCGTTGAGGACTTTTTCCCGCAGCCGTGGATTAAGGCGGTCAAGGCGTCCAATATGGCGCAGGCGTACCCCTTCCGCGTGCAATTCATCCAGCTCGCGATCGATGACGTCTTCCAGGATCATCATCAGGCCTTCCACCTCGTCACTGGGCCGCCCCCAATTTTCAGTGGAAAAAGCGTAAATCGTAAGAACCTTGACATTAAATTCTACGCAGGCGCGAATCACGCGCCGCAGATTTTCTGTTCCGGCCCGGTGGCCTGCCAGGCGCGGCAATCCCCTGGAAGCAGCCCAACGACCATTACCATCCATGACGATAGCAATGTGGCGGGGAACCTTTTGAATGGGTTCAAGTGGCTGAATGGGCGACTCGGGCATCATAGAAAGATAATTAAACTTCCATGATTTCTTTTTCTTTTTTCTGGCCGATCATTTCGATTTCGCTGACCATGTGGTCGGTCAGTTTTTGCAGCTCTTCTTCGGCTTTCTTGAGATCATCTTCTGAGATCAATTTCTCTTTTTCAAACTCGCGCAATTCTTTGATGATGTCACGGCGAATATTGCGGGTTGCAACTTTACCTTCTTCCAACCGGTGGCTGACAACCTTTACCAGCTCCCGGCGGCGCTCTTCATTTAGTGGAGGCAGATTCAAACGGATCGTCTTTCCGTCGTTATTGGGCGTTAGACCAAGATTGGAAACGACAATGCTGCGCTCGATCGCTTTCAGGGTGGTGGGATCGAACGGCTTGACGAGCAGTGTGCGCGGATCGGGAACGCTGATGGAGGCTAACTGCATAAGGGGAGTGGGCGCGCCGTAATACTCGACCGGGAGTTTTTCTATCAGTCCCGGGTTTGCCCGACCAGTCCGAATTCCGGCTAAATCTTCTTCCAGGCTTTGAATTGCACCTTTCATCCGGTTTTCGGCATCTTTTACAGTTTCTTTAATCACGAGAGCCTCCTTGATTATCACGGATTGGGCAAAAAGAGAGATTACCCCCATTACGGCGTAAGAGGTTTAGAACAAGGTTAAGGATACCGCAAAATAATAAAAAAAGCCACGATTTTACCCTGCGGGTACGCTGCTGCGGTTCATGGGACGGCCTGAAGAAATTCAAAATTGACGCTTGACAAATTGAAATTATGTTCTATAATCTAAAAATAGAACATAATTTCAATTATTGATTTTTTGAAAAGGCGGCGATCATGTTACAAATCCCAATTGTCCGATCGAATATTCAAAAGGCATCTTTTCACCCGGCGCTGGATTGGAAATTGAACCGGCGGGTGACCGAAGCTCCGACTGTCCAACCTGAGCCGTACACCTTGAGCGGCATATTGAAGCGCCTGCCACCGCTGCCAAAACGCACCGGTTTACTGGGCGCCAGCGCCGAAGGCCTGCCGCTGCTGTTCAACCTGACTGATCCTCAACCCGGCTCATTACTCGTGATGGCAGACCGTTTTGCCGGGAAAACAGCCCTGCTGAAGACCCTGGTGAATTCCCTGGTGCGGCAAAATCGACCCGAGGACGTACGCTTTGCCGTGATCACCGCCAAACCGGAGGAATGGGCAGAGGAAGCAACGCGTTTTGCGCAATATTTTCTGCAAATAACATCCAATATTGACAGCGCAGCCGTTGATCTGATCTACCAGCTTGGTGACCTGGTCGAAGGACGGCAGAACGGCGGCCATGTTGGCACGGCATACATGCTGCTCTTCGATGGCATGGACGTCCTGCCGCACATGGATGTTGATTTGCGCGCTAACTTCGAATGGCTGGTGCGGTATGGCGCGCGCCAACAAATCTGGACGGCAGCAACTCTGGACCCGGCTTCCATGCTGGAACAGCGTTATTACGCCGACCTGTTCCGCACGCGCATTACCGGAGCGGTCAGTGACCCGAACATGGCAGCACGCCTGCTGCCCTCGCGATTACAAAAACGAGCCGCAGAAGGGCTTAACCGGCGGTTCACGGTTCGCATCCAGCAAAATTGGCTGCAATTTTACCTGCCTGAGACCCTGGATTGAATATTGGAGGACACCATGGTTACCGGAATGTTATGGTTCGATAACGATCCCAAATCAGACTTGAACAGCAAAATCCTGCGCGCAGTCGATTTTTATCAAAAAAAGTACGGCACCAGGCCAGATCTGTGTTTTGTGCATCCCACGATGATCAAAACGGACAGGGACGGGCGCAACGGAATTGAAATCCGCACCAATACCCGGGTATTGCCGCATCATTTCTGGATCGGCAAGAACGTTTAGTCCGGTTTTTCTTCCGAGGATTCAGACCCTTCAGGCGGCTTCTCGACCTTGGGCAGGTTCTCGCCACTGTCGTTCATCGCGTCTCCCGGCGTCATGCCAGGTTCGACAGGCGTGACATCCGCAAGAATTTCGGCCAGATTGCCGAATAACCGGTGCAGGCGAGCGAGCGGTTTTTGCGAGTAATTTTGCGCAAAGTGCGAAGCGGCTTCGCTGAGGCTGACATCCTTTTGAAATTGATCGCGCAAATACCATAAATGCTCGATTATCCATAAATAAAGGTCAGCTACCGTTCGGCCGGGGAATTCTTTGAGGATTTTTTGCTCCTCGATTACCGTGGCCAGGGGCATATACACTTCGTCGAACCACCCAGCCACTGCTTCAGGGTAAGGCACTTCCTTCTGAACGCGTTCACCCATAAACCAGCGGTGGACGCTGATGTGTTCCAAAAGTTTGTCATACTGACCGGGAATGGTCAGTTCGACCTTAGCATCCGGACGCAGGGAAATCAGTTGGGTTTTATGGTAGAAATCGATCCGTTCTTGTTCTCGAATCAGGGTATTGATATCGGTCTTGGCCGTGATGGGCACCTCGGTGACAATTTCTACGACCTGCGCGTCAATAAAAGCCTGTCCTTTTTCCCGGGCTACTGATACCCGGTGGTTGCCGTCCTTGACGAAGTAAATTTCGCCAATTTTATAAACTTCGATCGGCGGCAGAACGACGTCCTGGAGATTGGCCACGTCGATACTGACCCAGCGGGAGCGAGTGTGGCGCTGGCGCGGCAGAAATGCGCGGTCGAAATCATTGTAGCGCGCCACACTGCCCACAATTTTATCCAGTGGGATTTCATGCAGTCCGGCGTAATACTGTCCATGTACCGGCAGGATACGTCTGATTTCATCAAAGGGCAGCAGCTTGTTATTTTGCTGGGTTAACCAGCCCATGACGCTGCGCCAAAAACCGCGTCGCAGCGCCGTTTCATACTCGCTGTGGGCTATTTGTTTCAAAAACGAAGAGTTGACATTATTCGAATCGGTCATCGTGTTATTTACCTTCAGGCAGGGGACTTATCCTTTTTTGTCTGGATGAAGTCCTCCTGTAAAATTTCCGTGTTTAATTCATGGTAGCCGTAACAGTTGATCACTGTGGTTTTGCCGACCCGTGTCTGCCGCACGATATCATTGCGGTAAACGTGAATATGGCCATGCAGATGATACCGCGGTTGAAAAGCCTGGATCAACCAGCGGAAAGCTTTGATTCCCTGGTGAGTTGGGTCATCCATGTCGTGAATATGCCAGGGGGGTGCATGACTGACAAAGATGTCCAGGAAGCGTCCGTAGCGGATGCGATTATACAGCAAGGCAGGGGCCAATTCATACACCATTTGCCACATCTCGGACTGGGTGTATTGATAGGGGCCGTTGTTGTAACGATTGCTGCCTTCGATGCCTGCCAGAAGCAAGCCACTTTCCGTTCGCACTACTTTGCGGTGCAGATCAACCGCGCCCCAGGGAGCGCGACGCTCACCCCCCGTCGTAATTTCGACCTCGTGCGCGTGGTTGCCGCGGACAAAATACAAAGGGCGGTCCAGCATGCTGATCATAAACTCGAGGTAAAAATATGGCAAATCGCCGCAGCTTATTAACAGCTCGGCATCTTTGAAACGCTGCGATATTTGCAGGTTGTAGATGTAGCCTAGTTCGATATCACTGACTGCCAGGATTTTCATGCATCCCTGCGACCGATCCGGTCTGGCCCATGGCGACTGCTACTGCCACCGCGTGGTTGCGTGAATGGCTAATGCTGACAGACCAAGTGTCCAGCCCCAGTCGTTCTGCAATTTTAACTGCATTCCCGTAAAGATTGAGAATGGGTTCGCCGTATCGACCATCAAGAATTTCGATATCCTGCCAGCGAACAAAGCCGATACCCGAGCCAAGCGCTTTGGAGACCGCTTCTTTCGCTGCAAAGCGACCGGCCAGCGCTTCGTTGTCCTCGCCGAGGATTTCTCTTTCAGCGGGAGTGTAGACCCGTTGGATAAATCGCCTGCGAATCGCCGGCGATACCGAATCCAGCCGATCAATTTCCAGTATATCAACACCTGTACGTAAAATCATCATTCCTCACTTGGATGTGGCCCGGCTGAGATCGTGACAAAATGAGCCGGGACAAGATAACGCTGAGCAGTTTCCAGGATTTGCTCCGGCGTAATTTCTTCGATCATACTTGCATAATTCACTAAATAATCCAATCCGAGCTGGTAACGCTCGATATTCAATATTGCCCGGGAAACCCCGGCATTTGATTCTAATGATAGCGGTAATCCCCCGATGTAGCTGGACTGGCTGTCTTTCAGCTCCTCGCTGCTCACCGGTTGATGGATAAAATGCCCGACCTCCGTCATCATTAACTCGATGACTCGTTCCAGATTCTGCGGGGCGACGCCGGCAGAGAACTCCCAGGATCCGGCAGCGCGCGAGCCGTTCAAGCTGGTTGAAGCGGAGTATGCCAGACCGGATTTCTCGCGGACGACGCTGCCGATGCGTCCCATCATGCCGAACTGACCCAAAATATTGTTGCCAAGCGATGCGGCCTGGTAGTCTGGATCGGTGCGTTTTGGCCCGAGGGAACCGAGTACCAGATCGACCTGAGTTTTGCCGGGGATGTATATATGCCGGCGAACCGGTTCAGTCAATGGTTGAACATCCGAAAGAAGCGGCTCAGGCGGTTGATCCGGGTTAGCCCAGTTGCCAAGCGCCTCCACAACCTGGTCAACCACCTGCTGAGCGGTGACGGCGCCTGCAACTGACAAAACCAGACCGCGCGGGCCATAGTGCTGCTGGTGAAATGCAATCAGGTCCTCGCGCTGGATGGTCGCAACCGTTTCAATGTAACCATCATCAGGCAGCGCATAAGGGTGACCGGCAAAAAGGATTTCATCGAAGGTAAGCGAAGCCATTGCGGCCGTGTCCTGCGCTCGGATGGCGAAGCTTGTCATCGCCTGCGAGCGCAGCCGGTCAACTTGTTCAGGCGGGAAGGTGGGCTGACGCAGACATTCTGCCAGCAGTTTCAGCATCATGGGTAAATCTTCTGCCAGGCTGCGGCCGCCAAACCCGATCGTATGGGTGCTGGCGCCAAATCCAAGAGACGCACCGGCAGTTTCCTGGTCGTCATAGATTTGCTGAAAGCTGCGCTGTGCCGTGCCGCGCATCAACCCGGCTGCGGTAAAGCCCGCCAATCCTAATTTTTCACGCGGGTCGAAAACGCTGCCAGCGGGTAGAAAGCCGCTGAAAGCGACGGAAGGGCTGGTCTGGTTGGTCCATATCAAAACCGTGATGCCGTTAGGCAGGACGGTACGGATAATATCTTCAGGGCCAGGCAGCGCGTGCGGTGAAACGCTTTGGCTGATGGTCATGGCGACCGCTCCGGGAGATATATCCCAACCACCCGCTGTTGCGTTTGTAGATAGTTGCGCGCCACCCGCTGCACGTCCGCCGGTGTTACCTGAGCCAGGTTTTTGACATAATCCACGAACCAACCGTACCTGGCGAACATTTCGGCATAACCCAGCCAAAAAGCCTGGTTGGTAATGTTTTCACTGCCGTAAACAAACATTGCACGGGCCTGTTTGGCTGCCCTGGCAATCTCCGCTTCGGGCACAGGCTCTTCCTGTAAGCGCGCAACCTGAGCATTTACCACGGCTAGCACCTGGTCCGGCGTGCGCTCTTGCCGTAAAGTGACGGAAATCTCGTAGAGAAAAGGATCGATGGTCGCCTGGATACCCCCGCGCACACCGACGGCCAGTTCGGTCTCGACCAAAGCTTTGTACAGGCGGGAAGTCTTGTTGGTGGTGCCGCCACCGCCAAACATATTCAGGCTGGTTGGACCACACAGCAGTGAATCAAGGATGGCCAAAGGGAAGAAATCGGGATTGCTGGCTGCCGGAGCGCGGTAAGCCAACTGCAGGAATGTGGTTGATCCAGGGCCGGTTACCTCGACTCTTCGTTCGGCTGTCAGCAGCGGCTCAAGCGGCACTTCGCCCGCTTTCATTGGGCCGGATGAGACACCTGCATAGCAGTTTGTCAGCCGATCGAGCATCTTGCCGGTGTCAAAATCGCCAGCAACGGCGATGACGGCATTCGAAGGCTGGTAATAGCGCTGATAATGGGCAAATAAGTGACTGCGTTGGATCCGTTTAAGGTCTTCGCGCGAACCAATGACCTCATTGCGATAAGGGTGATGATCAAAAGCAGTCTTTTGAACCGCCTCGCCCAGGCGAAAGCGCGGTTCGTTTTGATTGCCTTCCAACTCTGCCAGAATAACGCTCCGCTCGGCTTCTACCTCAGCCGGATCGAAGAGACTGTCCGTCATGCGATCGCGTTCCAGATCCAACGCCAAATCGATCTGGCTGGCGGGCAATGTCTCGTAGAACGTCGTCCAATCCAGGTAGGTGAATGCATTCCAGACGCCGCCGGTGCGCGAAATGGCTTTATCCAGATGGCTGGCGGGAAACCGCGGCGTCCCCTTGAACTGCATATGCTCCACCCAGTGCGAGATACCCGTCAACCCGGCGGTTTCATAACGCGAACCGACCCGGTACCAGACCCAATGGCTGATGATCGGAGCCGTGTGAATTTCCAAGAGATAAATGGACAGGCCATTAGGCAGCAATTTGTAACACGGTTCGGAAGTCATTGGTTCTCCTGGTAGTCGCTTTGTAGTTGACAGGCGTGCCGCCAACGAAAACCCTTGACAACCACTATAGCATAACTCAGATAAACATAGGCGGAAAACACGGTATAATATTGTTCAGGCTGGACGATAAACCATTACGAGAAGAGACATGGATGGATCATTGAACCAAACTGTTGCAATTGTTGGCGCCGGTCCCGCCGGCCTGTTTGCAGCAAAAGAACTGGCTACCCAGGGCGTTCAGGTAGTGTTACTAAATCGGGATATTAAACCCGGAGGATTGGCAGAATACGGGATTTTTCCCACCAAGTTGAAAATGAAAAATGGCCTGCGTGCACAATTCCGGCAGGTATTAGTTCATCCGAATGTTGAATATTATGGCAATGTAACGATAGGCGACCATGCCGATATTTCATTGCCCGAACTGCAAAATATGGGTTTCGGCGCAATTTTAGTGACTGCGGGAGCCCAGGGAACCAAATGGCTTGGATTGCCCGGTGAGGATTTGACCGGTGTGTACCACGCCAAAGAGGTAGTTTATCATTACAACAAACTGCCGCCCTTCAGCCAGAGACAACTGGTTATTGGCAAGAAAGTGGCGGTGATCGGCGTCGGCAACGTCATGCTGGACATTGCCCATTACCTGATTGCTGACCGGAATGTCGATGAAGTCATTGCAGTCGGGCGGCGCGGCCCGCAGGAAATCAAATTTGACCGTAAGGAACTGGATTATATAATCGGCAACCTGGACGTCCAGGCGGTTGAGTTTGAAATCAATCGGGTGGCGCACATTATGACCTCCCTCGGCCAGTCTCCTGAGATGGCCAAGGCTTTTTACCACGAGGCCAAGCAAAAAATGACTCCACCCATCGGCTCTGGATCCTTCAGCCTGCGCTTTCTTTCCTCACCGACGCGGATGCTGGATAACGGCCGCGGCGGAGTGGGCGGGTTGGAAGTGGAAGAAAATACCCTGATTGCCGTGGGAGATGATACCAAAGCCCGCGGATTGGGTACCTGTCACGTATTGGACGTCGATACGGTTATCTTTGCCATTGGCGATAAAGTGGATGAAAATCTGGGGCTGCCCGTGCATGCTTCGGCATTTGATAAAAACCCCAGTCCGCTTTACCCAGTGGATGGCGACTCATACGAAGCCTACTCAAAGGATGACAACCAACCGGTCGAGGGTGTTTTTGTGGCGGGGTGGTCGCGGAATGCCAGTACCGGTCTGGTGGGGTTGGCTCGCAAAGATGGTGTCAACGGCTCTAGAGCTGTGATGCAGTTCTTGCGCAGCCGCTCTTCCAGCCAAAATAACGCCATCCGTAATTTGAAATCGGCTATCTTCGCACTGCCGCATCCGGTGGTAAGCAAGGATGTCCTGGCCGCTCTGGAAAATGTCGAACAGCAGCGGGCAGCAACACTCGGGGTGGAAGAGTTTAAGTTCGTTACAAATGCAGAGATGCTGGAAGCTATGGGTTTAATGGGGGTTACGCCGTAAGGTGACGGAGGTTGAAAGAATTTTACGGGTCTTTCGACGGTAAGGTCTGGCCGGACTCTTCCGGAAGGGTGATGTCGGTTCGAAGAGATAGAAGGCTGCCCCACAAACGGGGTAGTATGCAACCCGGCTGCTACTGGTAAGAGATGGAGCCCATTTCGTCCCTTACATAGCGGTCAATGTTTTACAACATTGTTGCGTTTGGACAGCTCAACTTGAATTAACCTTTATTGCGAGCAGCGGATGAACAGACCGCCGCAGGATGGAAAAAACCGCAGCGAAGCATTATTTCTAGAAATAATGCTTCGCCCATAACCCAATACGGAGGTGGAAACGCATGAAATTATCCAATGACATTCAAGTAGAAATGTACTGGATGATGTTACTTTCCCGGCGTTTGGATGAACGCGCCTGGGTGCTGCACCGCCAGGGAAAGATCGCTTTCCATATCTCTGGCATCGGACAGGAAGCTGCCCAGGTCGGGGCAGCCTTCGCCCTGCGCCGAGGTGAAGACTGGGTTACACCTTATTACCGGGATCTGGCTTTAATGTTATGCCTGGGTTACACCCCGCGTGATTTTCTACTGGCGCTGAGCGGCAAACAAGGCGAGCCCACTTCCGGGGCGCGCCAGATGCCCAGTCACTGGAGCATGCGCAAAGCCAACGCCGTCAGTCATTCAGCGCCGGTTGCCACCCAGTGCCCGCATGCGGCTGGAATTGGGCTGGCGATCAAGATGCGTAAAGAAGATAAAGTAGTGCTGACCACCCTGGGTGAAGGCTCTACTTCGCAAGGTGAGTGGTATGAGGCGGTCAACTGGGCGGCTATTCACCATTTACCGGTAATTTTTATGGTAGAAAACAACGAGTACGCCATCTCGGTGCCGGCCGATAAGCAAATGGCCGTTGCCAGCTCAGCGGACAAGGCCTGCGGCATGGGTCTGCGTGGTATTTCAGTAGATGGTACAGATGTGTTCTCGGTTTACCGCACCGTCGCTGAGGCGGTCGCTGACGCACGGGCCGGCAAAGGGCCAACTTTGATCGAAGCCCGAATGTACCGTCTGACCCCGCATTCCTCCGACGACGACGACCGCACCTATCGCTCCCGGGAAGAGGTGGAGGAGGCCAAGAAAAAAGATCCACTGACCGTTGGCCGCCGTATTTTGGAAGAGGCCGGGTTACTTAATCAGGCCAAAATTGACGAGATGGAAATGCGCGCAAAGGAAATGGTGGACGACGCGGTAAAATTTGCCGAGCAGGCGCCGTATCCGGATGTTGCCGACGCAATGTTCCCGGTGTACGCAGAGGAGGTGCGCCGTGGCTGAAATTACCATGATCGATGCCATTCGCCAGGCAATGGACGATGAACTGGCGCGCGATGAAAATGTGTTTATCGTTGGAGAAGATGTTGGCAAACGCGGCGGCGTGTTCCGCGCCACGGTAGGGCTTTTCGACAAATACGGCGGCGAGCGGGTCATCGATTCACCGCTGGCGGAACTGTCCATTGTAGGCGTGGGGATCGGCGCTGCCTTATACGGCATGCGGCCGATTTGCGAAATTCAGTTCGCCGATTTTATTTACCCGGCTTTCAATCAGATTGTCAGCGAGGCCGCCAAGATGTGCTACCGCTCCAACGGCGAGTGGACGGTGCCCATGGTGATCCGTGCCCCTTACGGCGGCGGCATTGGCGGCGGGTTGTACCATTCGCAGTCAGTGGAGGCATTATTTGCTCACATCCCCGGGTTGAAGGTCGTCATTCCGTCCAACCCGTATGATGCCAAGGGCCTGCTCAAATCCGCGGTGCGTGACCCCAATCCGGTGATTTATTTGGAGCCCAAAAAAGGCTACCGCTTGATTCGCGGTGAGGTGCCCGAGGGTGATTACACCGTACCGATTGGACCGGCCCAGGTCACCCGGCAGGGCTCGGACCTGACCGTTTATGCCTACGGCATGATGCATTATTACACACTGCAGGCTGCTGAGAAGCTGGCCGGCGAAGGTGTTGATGTGGAAGTGGTTGACCTGCGTACGCTTTATCCGGTCGATAGGCAAACGGTGCTTGAATCGGTGAGCAAGACCGGCAAGGCACTGATTGTGCATGAGGACAACCTGACAGGCGGTTACGGCGGCGAGATTGCTGCCATCATCGCCGAAGAGGCTTTCACCTACCTGGACGCCCCGGTGCGCCGCCTGTGCGGTCCGGATGTGCCCGCGGTGCCATTCAGCCACCCGCTGCAGGACTGGTTTATGCCTAACCCGGATAAAATTGCCCAGGCAATGCGCGACCTGGCTGCTTACTAGCCATATATGTCATAAGGAGTGAACCATGGCAACCAAAGTCATCATGCCGCAGTTGGGCGAATCGGTGGTCGAGGGGACGGTTACAACCTGGCTGAAAAAAGAAGGCGAAACCATTGCGGAGTTCGAGTCGCTGCTGGAAATCAACACCGACAAGGTGGATACTGAAATCCCCAGCCCGGCCGGCGGCACAATTCTGAAAATCATTGTGCCTGAAGGTCAAACGGTGACTGCGGGGACGATTCTGGCATGGATTGGCGAACCTGGAGAGGTTCTCCCTGCATCGTTGGCTGAGCCTGTCGAAGCCAGGCCTGCCGATACCCTTCGACAAGCTCAGGACACCGCCCTTCCGCAAGCTCGCCCGCAGGGCGCCCTGCGGGCGGGCACGGAACCCCCGCTGGCGGAGCCTGTCGAAGCCAGGCCTGCCGATACCCTTCGACAAGCTCAGGGCACGGCGGAACCCCCGCTGGCTGAGCCTGTCGAAGCCAGGCCTGTCGACACTTCGACAAGCTCAGCGACCGCTCCAGTCGCAGCCGCCCGCGATCTTGGCTTCATCTCACCCGTGGTCGCCCGGCTGGCAGCGGACAAGAAGGTCGACCTGGCGCGGGTCAAGGGCACCGGTCAGGGCGGGCGCATTACCAAAAAGGATGTACTCGATTACCTGGAAAAAGGCGAAAAGGCTGAGCCTGCCGCTGTTGCCGCCCCCTGGGAAACCCCCGGCGAAGGCGATCTATTCCGCCCGACTGAATTGCAATTTGGCACAGAAAAACCACGGGCTGAATCCGCCGGGCTTCGACAGGCTCAGCCGACGGCACCTGTTCAGCCAGTAGCATCTGTACAGCCGGCGAAAGGCGGAGAGCAGTTAATCCCTCACACAACCATGCGCAAACGCATCGCTGAGCATATGGTGAACAGCAAACACACCTCGCCGCATGTGACCACCGTCATGGAATCGGATTTCAAGCGGGTTGTGGCGCATTACGCGAAAAACAAGGACGCTTTCGCGCGTGACGGAGTCAAACTGACGTATACCGCCTATTTCGCAGCCGCAACGGCTGCTGCGCTGCGCGCTTTCCCGCTGGTCAACTCTTCCTGGTCGGATGAGGGCGTGATCATTCACCCGCAAGTCAATCTGGCGATCGCCGTCTCGCTTGGCGCCGAAGGACTGATTGTGCCGGTCATTCCCAACGCAGATGGGTTGTCGCTGCTTGGGCTGGCCCGAGCCATCAATGACATCGCCACCCGCGCCCGCGCGCACCGGTTGAACCCCGATGAAGTTCGCGGCGGTACTTTCTCAATCACCAATCACGGCACCAGCGGTTCGCTCTTTGCCACGCCGGTGATCAACCAGCCGCAATGCGCCATTCTGGGCGTCGGCGCGGTTCAAAAGCGCGCCGTGGTTGTGGAAGGCGACGCCATCGCCGTGCGTCCCATGGTTTATCTATCGCTGACATTTGACCACCGCATCTTGGACGGAGCTTCAGCAGACGGCTTTCTGGCTAAAGTTGTCGAAGTTCTTAACAATTGGCCAGACTAAACGACCGGCGCGGATAACGAATACGCTTCACACTGCCGCCATTTCACTCCGATACTGATGGAGCCGGTGTAAAATGGGGAAGTGTACCTGCTATTCTGTCCTGTTAAATCAGAGTCAACACAAGAATTGGAATGAGGAAAATATGGCTGAATATGATGTGGTTGTGATCGGCGCGGGTCCGGGCGGTTATGTCGCTGCCATTCGCGCGGCCCAGTTGGGGCTTAAAACCGCTATCGTCGAAAAAGAATTCATGGGCGGCATTTGCCTCAACGTCGGCTGCATCCCCTCGAAAGCACTGCTCAAGAACGCCGAACTGGCGCATACGCTGCGCGAACGAGCGGATGAATTCGGTATCAGTTTTGAAAATTTACAGCTCGATTACGCCAAAGCTGTTGATCGCAGCCGCAAGGTCTCGAAACGGCTGGTGCAGGGCGTTGGCTTCTTGATGAAGAAAAATAATATCGACGTCTTTACCGGGCGCGGCAAGCTGGAATCCGCCAACAAAATAGTTGTGACCGGCGCGGACGACAAAGCCCAGGAGTTGCAGGCGAAAAACATCATCATCGCCACCGGCTCATACGCCGCGGCCATTCCGGGGGTCAAGGCGGACGGTGAAAAAGTATTGACTTTCTGGGAGGCCATCCTGCAGACCCGCAAGCCTGCTTCCGTGGTCATCATAGGCGCCGGTGCGATTGGGGCGGAATTTGCCACCATTTGGAATTCCTACGGGGTCAAAGTGACCCTGGTCGAAATGCTGCCGCGCATTCTCCCGCTGGAGGATGAAGAGGTCAGCGTTGAACTGGCCAAGGCATTCAAAAAACGCGGCATCGAAATTATGACGGGCACCAAAGTACTGGGTATCGAAACCACCGATGCAGGTGTCAAGGTCAAAGTATCCGACGGCGCAACCGAGCTGGTCCTTGAGGCTGAGCAAACACTGGTGGCGATTGGGTTTAAACCCAATACCACTGACATGGGGCTGGAAACCGCCGGCGTTAAATTATCCGCACGTGGATTTGTCGAAATCGATGAGCGCATGGCAACAAACGTCCCGGGAATCTGGGCCATCGGAGACGTGACCGGCAAATTGCTGCTGGCGCACGTGGCGTCCGCCATGGCGGTCATTTGTGCCGAGAACATTGCCGGCGTTGAAACCCGCACGCTGGATTACACCATGATGCCGCGGGCGACCTACAGCCAGCCGCAGGTGGCATCTTTTGGGTATACCGAGGCCCAGGCCAAGGAAAAGGGCTACGAGATCAAAGTCGGGCGCTTCCCGTTCCAACCCAACGGCAAAGCGCTGGGGCTGGGTGATTATGTTGGCTGGGTGAAGATTATCAGTGATGCAGCCTACGGTGAAATCCTGGGCGCGCACATGATCGGCCCGGACGTGTCAGAATTGCTGCCGGAATTGACCCTGGCGCAGAACATGGAGCTCACCGCCGCCGAAATCGCGCACAACGTGCATGCCCACCCGACGCTCAGTGAAGCAGTGATGGAAGCCGCCCACGGGGTGGAGGGGACGAGCACGCAGATTTAGGTATTTTTTAAAAAAAGGCGGGGTGGTTTAATTTTCCACCCCGCCTTTGCATTAAAACAAGCACTTCAATTTATGAAGGTAATTCCATTAATGAAACTCACGTGAAATATTTATCCAATTCCCATTTCATCGGATTATATTCTATATAATCCCAAATATGGCTGTAATCATTCTCGTCCCGTATTATATGGTCGTGGAATGATTTCTGCCAGACAGTAAGAGATGGGTTAATTTTATGAATTTTGTTCGTCACGCCTGATTTATACAGTCCTACAATTGTCGAGACAGTAGGGAACGGTCTTGACCGTTCCGCTAAACCTTGGCATTGATTTTGATTATTAATCACAATTATTATGTGGATATGGTTAGGCATTACGACAAAATTATCGATGGAAACGCTCGGATGGTGATCGGGGATTCGCATTAATTCTGATTTTATGATTTCACCGAATTGATTTAAATGCATAACCCCATTATCAATTATCCCGAGAAGATGGCCCCTCTCAAAAGTGCAAATTGTTAAGAAATAAACGCCGTCTCGGCGGTAGTCAAAATGCTTCAGCCTTTGATGTTTCCGCTGTGGAAGAGTCATTTTCTGCTGGGAGTTCCTGATTAGATTTCCCACTATTTCAATTTATGGTTGTGATTATTTTACACGTTAGGCGGAACGGTCAAGACCGTTCCCTACCGGAGGAAATAATAATTATCCTCGTAAATCGAGTTGTAAGGATAAAATAATAACGAGCAAATTATCAAATAAAGCATATTCGTCCAACACCCCCCGGAGAGGGTCGCGGTGGGAGCACCCGCAGCCGAACTGACCTTGTGAGGCGGAGAGGGCGGGATTCGAACCCGCGATACCTTGCGGTATACGCGCTTTCCAGGCGCGCGCGTTAGGCCAACTACGCTACCTCTCCAGTCGCCTGGCTGCCTTGAACCGCCAAGCGTGCGGATTATACCATAACATACCCAGGCGTTAGCAGTTTTTTCGGTTGGGTGGTATGGGCGGCTCGCGAGCAGCCGATTCGAAATCAAAGCCAAGGACAGGTGCAACGCACCAAAACCAGGTGCAATGCACCAACGTCATGGGCGTCTGCAACCAACATGACACGTGACACGTGGCACGTGGCACGGTTCCCCCCGAATTTCTTGTCAATATGCGTACCTTCGATTATAATAACGGGCACTTCGGGCGGTTAGCTCAGTTGGTTAGAGCGCTGCGTTGACATCGCAGAGGTCGTAGGTTCGAGTCCTATACCGCCCACCATCCACCGCCATTTACCGGCGGTTTTCGTTTTAATCCCCGGTATTGAATTGGAGTAATTAACTAGTAAAATTATCAATGATATTTGCTAATCTTAGACCGCTGGCCCGAAAACAGGATGAGACGCGGCCTTTATCTTATCCATCGTACACTTTACCGTAAGGATATGGAGATGGCAATGGAACCAGTTGACGACAGCATACGCACGGAAGAAAATATTGACCCCCAGGATTGGCATGCCATGCGGCATCTGGGTCACCGCATGGTGGACGATATGCTCGATTATTTGCAGGGCATTCGTGAACACCCGGTCTGGCATCCGATCCCGCAGGCGGATAAGGATTTTCTCATTCAGCCATTGCCGCTCGAACCTCAACCCGTGGAAGAAGTCTACGCTGAGTTCCTTGAGCACATCCTGCCCAACCCGATGGGCAACATCCATCCGCGTTTCTGGGGCTGGGTGATCGGCACGGGGTCGCCGACAGGGGTGATGGCGGAGATGCTGGCGGCGACGATGAACCCGAACATGGGCGGCGCCGATCATATTGCCAATTATGTCGAAAAACAGGTGATCGAATGGCTGCGCGAGATTGTCGGGTTGCCCGAAGGGACTTCCGGATTGCTGGTGAGCGGCGGTTCGATGGCCAATCTGGTCGGGTTGACGGTTGCTCGTTCGGCCAAAGCCGGGTTTGACGTCCGCAAGGAAGGGTTGCAATGCAGCAATCACTGCCTGACGGTATACGCCTCAGTCGAGGCGCATTCATGCATCAAGAAGGGCGTAGAAGTGCTTGGTATTGGCAGCCAATCACTGCGTTTGATTCCAGTCAACGATGCGTATCAAATCGACTTGGAGGCGCTGCAAATTGCCGTCCAGGCAGATCGGGCTGAGGGGCGGCAGCCGATTATGGTAGTTGGCAACGCCGGGACGGTCAATACCGGCGCCATCGATGACCTGCGCGCTCTGGCTGATTTCTGTCAGCGCGAGGATCTGTGGTTCCATGTGGACGGGGCCATCGGTGGTGTGGCAGGCAGCTCGCCGAACCTTAAGCTGTTGTTTTCCGGCATGGAACGCGCTGATTCGGTTGCCATTGACCTGCATAAGTGGATGTACATGCCTTACGAAATTGGCTGCGCTTTTGTCCGCGATCCACAATTGCATCGCAACGCCTTTGCTGAGACGCCTGAGTACCTGGCACACGCCGACCGCGGCCTGGCAGGCGGGACGTTGTGGTTTTCAGAACTTGGCATCCAGCTTTCACGCGGCTTCCGGGCGCTCAAGGCCTGGATGATGATTAAAGAGCAGGGGGTGCATAAATACGGGCGGATGATGGAGCAAAACGTTGCCCAGGTGCACTACCTGTCCGAGCGGATCGACCGGGAACCGGAACTGGAGCGCATCGCGCCGGTGCAGTTGAATATTGTCTGCTTCCGCTACAATCCGGGTGGCATGGATGATATGGCGCTCAACGAACTCAACAAAGAACTGCTGATCCGTTTACACGAAAGCGGGGTGGCGGTGCCTTCGTATACCACGCTGAAGGGCAGGTATGCCTTGCGCGTCGCCAATACCAATCAACGCAGCCGGCTCGAGGATTTTGATATTCTAGTCGATGAAACTTTGCGCCTGGGCCGGCAGTTAACTCAGGAGATGAAGAAAGCATAAAGAGAACTTGAATTGTCCAAGCGGAATGGCTATAATGGGTAACTAAACACTTCGACCAGGACGAGTAACTGATTTCTCGACCAACAGAGACAGGGATGTACGGGTGAGAGTTCCTGAAGGCCAGGATCAGTGAAAACCACCTGCGAGTGGAAGCCTGAACCCGGACGCAAATTCCGGCAGTAGGGTAAACGGCAGACACCGTTATCCGTCGCCACGAGATAGCTGCCATGCGCAGCTAACCTGGGTGGAACCGCGAGCCGCAACGCTTGCCCCAGTAAGGGCAGGCGTTTTTTTATTTCCGGTGTGCACTTAATTCCAAGGAGGAACGAACCCATGTCCGCAAATGCCAAACAACTTGAATATCAGCAATCGCTGCTCTATCGCATCCGTCACTCGACTGCGCATGTGATGGCCGAGGCAGTGCTCCAACTTTTCCCGAACGCCAAAATCGCCATAGGACCGGCCATTGAAGACGGCTTTTATTATGATTTTGACCTGCCGCGGGCTTTGACACCAGAGGACCTCGGGGCGATCGAGGAGCGTATGCGGGTCATCCTTCGCAGCGGGTCGGCCTTCAACAAGAAGGGGATCACCGCTGCGGAGGCGCGGGACATTTTTACCAGCCAGCCCTATAAACTTGAGTTGATCGACGGCCTGGTGCAAGGGTCAGTGGACGAACATGGCAACCCGCTGAATGAACCTCCTGAATTATCGATCTATGAATCGGATGGGTTTGTCGATTTGTGCCGCGGACCGCATGTTGAGAATATGCGGCAGATCAATGAGCAGGCTTTTCGATTGATCAATGTCGCCGGTGCTTACTGGCGCGGAGATGAAACCCGGCCGATGCTGCAGCGCATCTATGGAACCGCGTGGAACACCCGAGAGGAACTGGATGCCTATTTGTGGAGAATGGAGGAAGCCCGCCGCAGAGATCACCGTAAGCTTGGCAAGGAACTCGATTTGTTCAGTATTAATCCGGAAGTAGGAGCAGGATTGGTTCTATGGCACCCCAACGGAGCCATGGTCCGCCACCTGGCCGAAGCTTACTGCAAGGACGAACACATTAAGAATGGCTACGACCTGGCCTACTCGCCGCACATTGGACGGGCGGGGTTGTGGGAAACGAGCGGGCATCTGGTCTGGTACAAGGAAAACATGTATGCTCCCATGCAAATTGATGACGAAGCCTACTACGCCAAGCCGATGAATTGTCCGTTCCATATCCAAATCTATAAGAATAAAACCCGCTCCTATCGGGAACTGCCTATTCGCATAGCCGAGTGGGGCACAGTTTATCGCTATGAACGTTCGGGCGTCCTGCATGGCTTGCTGCGGGTACGCGGCTTCACTCAGGATGATGCTCACATTTTTTGCCGGCCTGACCAGATGCCGGAAGAAATAGACCGAACACTCCAATTTTGCCTGCACATCCTGCGTCATTTTGGTCTGGGCAATTTTCACGCTTATCTTTCGACCCGCAACCCGGATAAGTTTGCCGGTGAGCTGCCGGATTGGGATATGGCAACTCAGGCGCTGCGCCAGGCGTTGGAACGAGCTGAACTTCCGTTTGACCTGGATGAAGGTGGGGCAGCCTTTTATGGCCCAAAGATCGACCTCAAGATGATCGATGCGCTCGGGCGGGAATGGCAGCTCAGCACCATTCAATTTGACTTCAACCTGTCGGAACGATTTGGCCTCGAATACACCGGCGATGATGGGCAGCCGCACCGACCTTTCATGGTACACCGCGCCTTGTTGGGATCAATGGAACGCTTCATGGGCGTCTTGATCGAGCACTATGCCGGGGCTTTCCCGGTTTGGCTGGCGCCGACCCAGGCAATGGTCATTCCCATTGCTGACCGCCATTTTGACTATGCTCACCTGGTTGCGCAGCAATTGCGTGAGGCCGGACTGCGAGTGGACGTGGATGAACGCGATGACCGGATGCAGGCTAAAATCCGCGATGCGCAGAATATGAAAATCCCCTACATGTTGGTGGTCGGGGATAAGGAAGCGGCCGCGGGACAGGTTGCATTGCGGCTGCGTTCAGGAGAGAATCTGGGCGCAATCAGCGTGGAAGGGTTCCTGGCACGCGCCAGAAAGGAAATTGTGGAACTGGTTTGATGGAAAGGGTTGGCAGGCACGACAGGCGTATGGATGGGGTGTTCTGCGATGCACATTGCCACCAGAACTACCGGGTTTTTTTACGGCGAAACGTAATTGAGTGGATTAACCTTGCCGTACAGATCGCTGCGCATTTCGAAGTGCAGGTGGGGGCCGGTCGAATTGCCCGTAGAACCCATCAAACCGATCAAGTCACCCTGGTAAACGCTCTGGCCGCAGCCCACATTGAGCGAACTCAGGTGCGCATAATAGGTTTGCCAGCCGGTGCCATGATCGATCACGATCAGATAACCATAACCAAAATCATTCCAGCCGGCATAGACGATCACGCCGTTATCTGAGGCATAAATCCCGACGCCAACTGAGCCGCCAATATCGATCGCCAGGTGATTGATATTCGGATCGTAACCATAGCCGGATATATAGGTTGTGGCTGCCGGCCAGATGAAGGTGTTAGAGCCCATTGCGCCGTCATAAACGGTGCCGCAATATCCCGGGCCAACCGTGCGGGCAGCAGCCGGGTTGGAGCGGGTAATGCCGGGCATGGTCCAGGTGACAAATTGCCCGATGCCACCCGGGACAAAAATCTGCACCCCTGGCGCAATATTCGGATCGGCGAAATCGCCAACCATCTCAGCGGTCAAATTGTTGCCTGGCCAATCAATGATGGTTTCCGGCGTCACCTGATAAAACTCAGCCACGCCGTTCAATCCGTCCCCTTCATGCCATTCGTAAACCACCCCATCCACCGGCGGAATATCCAACACTTGGCCTGGCTGAAGCAGATTCACATTCGGGATCTTGGTCGGGTTGCTCCACATCAACGAGCGGGGGTTGAGTTCGAAGCGGGCAGCAATATCATAAATCGTGTCGCCCTTTTGCACCGTATAGGTAGTCATTTCAAAGCGTGGTCGAGAGGGCAGGGTGGTGTGCAGCGTTACCTGACGCATGACGCTGCGGATATTGGCCATTCGATCCGGCGGCTCGAACATGGGTGGGCGAGCAACTGGCGTCTGAGTGGGGGAAGCAGCAGCAATTGCGGCTGCCTGCGGACTCTTGACCGTTCCCTTGAGGTAGAAATTGCTCATAACCCATACGACCATTAATATCAGCGCGATCGAAACAATACCGGTGGCGATTCGCAGGACCATATCGCCTAAACCCATGCGTTGAATACTCCCCCAGATTTCCAAAAAACCACGGCGCGGGCGGTCTGGCTGCGGGCTTGTAGTTGAGGTTAAATTGTCCAGGGTATTCGGAATCGGAATTTTTGTTTCCGACGGATCACTCATGCTAAAAATTCCTCTTTTGTCAATATAACATAACCATTAATGTCGGTCAAGCAACGGTATACCTACGGATAAGTACGCTTTCCGTAGGCAAAAATGCTTATTTAGTCGCTGGCAGGTTTTTGACTTGAACCGCCCTGGCGACGGACGATGGGGATCAGCAGCAGAAACCCGAGTGCAATTACCGCCTGGCCAATTTCGACGCCGCGGGCTTGCCAGGCGCCAAAATAGGGGATGCCCGGCAGCGGGTGGCTGCCGAAGCCGAAGATATCTGCCATACCGGCAAAAACAGCGATCACATAACCCGTGGCTACCAACCGCAGGCCGATATCAGCCAGGATGCTCGTCTGGCGGTCTTTCCACAGGGCCATCAGGCTCAGGTAACCGCCCATGCAAACCAAAGCCAGGCCGATCAGGAAGACGGCAATTTGAACAAAGCCGATCACCGGACTGCGGTCTGCGCCAAAAAGGGCAGGGCGGGCGCCAAGCAGAAAAATGACCAGACCTGCCAGGGTAATTGCCAATCCGGTGCGAATCCGCCGGCCTGAAAAACCATTTTTGGGAGGTTTTTGCCAGGCAGGAATAGGGCGCGGAGGTGTTTTCAGGTCAGTGGTTTGGCTCATGCAGGGAGAATATGCTCCAGAAGCCGCTGCCAGTTCCCGGAAAAGATCGCTTCGATCTCTTCTGGAGAGTAGCCGCGCGTGGTAAGTGGCTGCGCCAGTTTAGGTAAATCTGCAATCGTGTTCAATTCAAGGGGAATAGCCGGCCAGCCGAAACCGCCATCATAATCGGTGCCAAGGCCAACATGCAGCGCATCACCGGCTATCTGGCAAATGTGATCGATGTGATCGACTACCATTTCCAGGGTTACCTGCTCGCGGGGGTCGCTGTTCTTCCATCCGGAAAGTAAAAAGCGGTTGAAGGGCACCACCCCGATGATGCCATCCCGTTCCACCAGGCTGCGAATAACCGTATCGGTCAGGTGGCGCTGAGTAGGATCTTCTTTTAAAAGGGCGCGAGCATTGGCATGGCTGGCAATAATCGCACCAGAATAGCGGTCCAGCGCTTGCAGCGCGGGTTCCTCTTTCATGTGCGCGATGTCCAGAGTATAGCCCAAATTTGCCATATTTTCTAGCAGGCGGAATCCTTCAGACGTAAAACGACCGCCTTCATAAGTGCCGCCGCAGTAGCGGGTGCCGGCCCACACCGGGCCAATCAGCCGCACCCCCTGTTCCCACCATTCTTCCAATTCGGCAGGTCCTGAGACGCCCTCGGCGCCCTCCATGGAAAGCACCAGGCCAACCGGATGGGCAGCGGTGGGGTCGCCTTCCCAGGCATTCAAGACCTTTGCCAGGCCGGGAAGGTCTTTGACAAGCGTGAATTGGTCCGGTGATTCATCTTCCAGCCGGTTATAAATATCCATCTGCGCGTGTGTCAGGCGGTACGCCTCTTCCAGGGTGGCAAAATCAACGCGCTCCGATTCATTAGTCTTGTACTTGCGGGGTAGGACGAATAAGGTAGCAAAAATCACAGCCAATTGTGCCTGCTGGTATTCCGGCCAGCCTAAAGTCGATTGCCCATTCTGGAACTCCGGGATGCGCGTACCTGTTTCACGGGCGCGGGTCACCGCCGCCGATTGGCGGTAGTCCCGGCCAAATGAGTACATGTTGTAGGCAATATCCTGGTGAGCGTCTATTATTCGCGGCATAAAGGGTTCAAAAGTGAGGTGAAACAAAACGCACCCGTACGGTGCGCTTTGTTTATTCCGTATTGAAGATCGAATTACTTGGTTTCTGAATCAGACTCAGTCGGGGGTTCCTCAAGGGTGGCTGGCTCGTCGCCATCAACTGAAGGTGCTTCAGCGGCGGGCACATCACTTTCTTCCAGAACGCCTTCGAGCGATTCCCAGTCCATATCTGCGTAGGCCATTGATTCGACGCGGCGCAGGCTCAAGCCGATGCGGTGATTATCGGGATCAACTTTAATCACGCGAAGCGTGACAACGTCGCCTTCTTTGAGCACTTCTTTGGGGTGCTCGATGCGCTTATCGTGGATTTCGGAAATATGGATCAAGCCTTCGATGTCGTCTTCGATGCGGGCAAAGGCGCCGAACTTGGTAAGCCGGGTGATGGTACCTTCGATCAACTGGCCGACCTGGTACTTGGCAGCCTTATGGCTCCACGGATCCTCCAGAAGCTGGCGAATGGACAGGCCGATGCGTTTCTTGTCGCGATCGATCGAAATGACCTTGACTTTCACGTCCTGCCCGACTTTTAGCACTTCGCTGGGATGCTGAATGCGGTCCCAGGAGATTTCGGAGAGATGCACCAGTCCATCTGCGCCGCTAATGTTGACGAAAGCGCCAAACTCAGCCAGGCTGGTGACCCGACCGGAGCGGATTTCGCCTTCATGCAGTTCATCGATGACGCGTTCTTTGATGGATTCGCGGGTTTCGGTGCTGGCCTGGCGCTCGGAAAGGATCAGGCGGCGGCGTTCGCGGTCCACTTCGATCACGCAAACGTCGATTTCCTCGCCGATCATCTTGCTCCAGCGCGCTTCAGGGGTGTCGCCGGTCATGGCGGCGCGGCGCGACAGGCTGACCTGCGAAGCGGGCACGAACCCGCGCAGGCCGCCCACCGGAACGATCAAACCACCTTTGTTGTAGCCAATAATCTTGCTGTGGAAATTTTCTTTCGATTCCATCAGCGTGTCGGCATCTTTCCAGCTCATTTCCTCGCGTGCGCGAACGTAGGAAAGGACAACATTCCCGCTGGAATCTTCGGGGTTGATCACAAAAACGGGTACTTCCTGGCCGACCTTTATTTCGGCTAACTCATCGGCAGGAATTGCTTCGTATTCTCGCCCACTGATGATACCCTCGGATTTCGTCCCCACGCTCACAAGAATTTGTCCAGGTGAGATGCTGGCGATCATACCGGTGCGGATTTCACCCTGCTTGGGGAAATCGATGTTGCTTTCTTCCTGTTCCAGCAAAGAAGCAAAATTATTCTCTACCTGGTCGTTCTCGGGCGCTGCCCCCTGCTCGAGTTGGGCGTCATTCTGGTCCATACTATGTAGTACTCCAATGGTGAAAAGATATCCACCCATTATAAGGGTGAAGGTACGACTTGACAACCGGTTAAGGGTAGACAAGCCATACCATTATACCTGATTAATGTCTAGAGAATACCGACAATACTGGCAGCCAGGCAAAGTTGTATTACTTTTATAAACGACCTTTTATGTCTGAAAAGCCCTAATGTCTGCGCCGTTTCTTTTTACGATCCGCGCGCGAGTCGCCATTGTCCGATCCCGCTGCCGGGGCAGCCAGGGGCGTCTCTGCGGCCGGTTTGTCCTTGTCCACGCTGGCAGTGGATCGCCGGCTGGGTTGGTAGGTGAGCATGCGCCCGACCACCCCGCTGCGAATTTCAGCCAGCAGGGTTTGGAACATTTCTGAGGCTTTACCCTTGTACTGCACCAGCGGGTCGCGCTGGGCAAAGGCTTCCAGTCCAATCGAGACGCGCAGCGCGTCCACGCGGGTCAGGTAATCGACCCATAAGTTGGAGATGACGCTCAACAGCACTTCGCGGTAAATTTCATTTTGCAACCGCCTGCCAAGCACTCCCACCACCTTGCTGATTTCTTCCGGCGCCAGGTCTTTAAGATTCAAGCTGGCAGCCTCTGCGTAACGCTCGGCGCCCAATTCATCAGCTAACTGGTCTTGCACGCGTGAATCCAACTGTGACAAGGTCACCTCGGATTGCGCCAGACGTGCGAACTCGAACCGACCCCAGAGCTGTTGCTGTGCGACTTGAGCACCCTGCAAGTGCTCCAAAATGTACGCTTCCAATTCGCCAGGCTCGCGATCATCGATCAAATGAGCGGCATGGAAGAAATAGGTCAACCGGATGATGCGCTGCTGGCCGCGGCGGTGGGTACGCCGGTCAAAGCTGACTTTTGTGCCCTGCGCCATCACCGCCAGCAAACCCATCAGGGCGTGCAGGTTCTGCTCCAGGTCGATCAGGCCGTCTCCGGTTTTCTCGAAGGCAGCCTCCAGATCGCGGTCGATTGCCGCGCCTGGCGCTGCCAGTTGATCGGTGCGGCGGGCGAGGGTGGCGTCCAGTTGATTCAACACCTGGTTGGCGATATCCTGCCATTCCATTCCCTGGAATTGGGCTGGTTTTAAGTCCAGATCATCCACGCGGCGTTGCAGCGTGCCGATCAGACGCACCAGGTTAAGCTGAACGATGAGCGTATCAACCTGTTCGCGCAGGCTATCGCTGACGCTGTCATCGCCGGAGGCCAGGCGGCGCATTTCGTCCGGTGAAAGCCGCAATGGAATGCGAACCAATCCCGAAAGTTCGTCGAGCACCTCCTGCGCGCGCAGGCTGCCGCCGGCTTCTTCAACACGATCAGGAAGCCCCTGAAAGAAGGTGTCCAGCGTTTCGAACCGCTCCAGACGGGCCTGTTCAATCGTTTCTTCGGTGCGCTGCAGCAATGTCTCGGCCGATTTCATCAGGTGCTGTCGTTCCGCTTCGAGTGAATCCGCTGCCAGCTTAAGCAGGGCGTTACGCAGCAGACTGGCGTTCACAGTCGGCTCCGCCAGGTTGTTTTTTAGATCGTCGATCAATAACCGCTGGGTGAAGGAGGGGTACACGACGCCTTCGCCGTCCATGGGGGGCTGGGTTTCTTCAAGGAAAGCCAGCAGCTTCCAGGGACCTTCTTCATCACCGGCGACGGCGGCGACGCGGCTATGTAGCTCGCTGCGCAGCATGTCATCTACGTCTTCGCTGAGATCCTCCTTGGTGAACACGCGGTCACGCTGCTCGTAAATACGCTTGCGCTGCATGTTGAGTACATCATCGTATTCCAGCAGGTGCTTGCGGACATCAAAATTGGAACCTTCCACCCGCGTCTGCGACTGTTCGACCAGACGAGCAACCAGGCCATTTTCGATGGGCAGGCTTTCGTCGATTTTTAGCCGCGCCAATAGTCCTTCGACCTGATCTCCGCCGAACAGGCGCATCAAATCATCTTCCAGCGACAGGTAGAAGCGGGAAGAACCGGGATCGCCTTGCCGCGCGGCACGACCGCGCAACTGGTTATCGATACGGCGAGCTTCATGCCGTTCCGAGCCGATGACATGCAAACCACCCAGCTCATGCACTTTGTCCATCTCATCCATGTATTGCAGGAAGGCATGAACATCCTCTGCATAGATGCCGTAATCTTCCTCGGTCATCCGGCGCAGAGCCTGGCGGCGTTCTTGATTGGTCATTTCATAGGGGTCCATGCCAGGCTGATTGAGCACGCGAATGACGGCATTGACCCACTCGTCGTTCAACATGCCGCCTAATTTAATATCGACCCCGCGGCCGGCCATATTGGTGGCAATTGTCACGGCGCCAAACGCGCCTGCCCCGGCAATGATCTGCGATTCCTCGTCATGCTTGCGCGCATTCAACACTTTGTGATCGACCCCGCCCTGCAGCACCTTGACCAGACGCGGCGCATCGCCCGGCGCAAGATCCAACAACGCCAGCAGTCGCTCCAGATTGCCGGGATCTTCCGGGCTGATCGAATTCATACCCACGGTGCGGGCAAACTGACGCATTTCGCCGGCGTTCAGGTCAGGCAGCGGCCGGTAAAGCCATTGCAGCTCCGGGATGGCAATTTCACTTTCCTGGCGGTTGTTTTTCTTCAACCAGGCATCGCGAATCAACATGGCCTGGGTCAGCCGGCGCAGTAATTCGGGCTGCAGGCGCAGGGAAAGGCGGTCGGAGTGCTCCACCGAGGTGGTTCCAACCAACTGCGGTCGGCCAATCACGTTATAGCGGATGATTTCCTGAGTGATGGAGCGGATTTTTGCTTCTTCGGTGCGGTAGATCACATCCGGGTAGTCCTTGCGTTTCCAGAACACCGGCGTCAGGTCATTACCGTCCCTGCGTGCATAGTAAGTGTATTTGTAGCCCTGCTCATCCTTGTCATTGACTTCTTTAATCGTCGGGTTTGGCCGAATGGCGTTGTATTCCAGGTTGGTGGGAATGGGCAGGACGTTAAGTTTATAAATCTTGTGGAACTCTTCCGCTTCGGTCAGCGCAGTACCGGTCATGCCGGCCAGTTTTTCGTACATGCGGAAATAATTCTGAATGGTGATGGTGGCGTAGGTAACGTTCTCCGGCTCGACCTTTACGCCTTCTTTGGCTTCAACTGCCTGGTGCAGGCCTTCCGACCAGCGCCGCCCGGGCATTAAGCGGCCGGTAAACTCGTCGACAATAACCACCTTGCCGGTTTGAACCAGATAGTCTTTATTGCGCCTGAACAGGAATTGCGCCTTGAGTGCTTGTTCCAGGTGACCCAGAACGCGCGCCTGCTCTGGCGCTATGTCCTCCGGTCTCTCCGGGTCGCCGAGCGCCATATCGAGCATTTCTTCCACATGCGCCTGCCCGATTTCAGTCAAGGTAACCGTGCGGTCGCGTTCGTTGATTTCATAATCTTCCGGATTGAGCGCGCGTACCACCTGCGCCATTTTTACATACCATTCCGTGTCATCTGAAGCCGGCCCGGAAATAATCAGCGGGGTGCGCGCTTCATCGATCAGGATGTTATCCACCTCATCCACAATGGCATAATAATGTCCGCGCTGTGAGCGGTCCTGCAACCGGTTCGTGAGGTTGTCGCGCAAATAGTCGAAGCCAAACTCGCTGTTGGTGCCGTAGGTGATATCCGCCTGATAGGCTTCGAAGCGGTCAACCAACCGGAGTTGATGCTGGTCTTCGAACGGAGAGGTTTTTTCCAGATCCACGATGAAAGCTTTGCGGCCGTTTTCAGTGCGGGCTGCCATTTGCAGCACGCCGACGGATAAACCCAATAAATGGTAAACCGGCGCCATCCAGCGGGCGTCGCGGCGCGCCAGGTAGTCGTTAACGGTCACCAGGTGTACGCCGCGGCCCGTGAGGGCGTTTAAATAGAGCGGCAGGGTGGCGACCAGGGTTTTCCCCTCGCCGGTGCGCATTTCAGCGATCGTGCCCTCGTTCAAGGCCATGCCGCCGATAAGCTGGACTTCGTAATGCCTGAGCCCAATGGTACGCTTGCTGGCTTCTCGAACCGCGGCAAAGGCCTCATCGAGCAGATCGTCGAGAGTTTCGCCTTCCGCCAAACGGGCGCGGAACTCGTCCGTTTTATTTCTCAGTTCAGCGTCGGTGAGTTTTTCGAACTCAGGTTCGCGGGCGTTGATTTCCTCGGCGCGGGCGGTGAGGCGTTCGATTTCACGTTTATTGGGGTCGCCACCCAGAATTTTCACAAATTTTTGCAGCATAAAAGTACCCTTTCCGGGGAAAAATTATAGCATACGGGAGCGTGCATGCGCATTTTATTGCTGAATACGATGCGATGCAATTTGAATTCCTCTCCCTTTTAGGGAGAGGTAAGGTGAGAGTTGGGTTTGGTGTGATGCTCGCAGGAAGAAAAATAATATGGGCCGCTCACCTAGCCTGGGCTGTCCCAAAAGCGGGCGGGCCGGGAAACTATCGCGGCCCACTCACGGAACCCGGATTTTGTTCACACGCCGGGCATGGGGATTAATTTACGGCACAGTAGCTTGAGGTGAGATTCGTAGGTCGGGTTGAGCGGATAATAAAAATCCGTAAATCATAAATTAGGCCAGCGAAACCCGACATCATTTAATCCCGCGCTCTTGTTTACCTCTGCGGTAGCAGCAGCATGGTGCTCTTTTGCTGACCTTTGCCCATGGACCTTTGTCCACATCACACATACTTGTGATAGGGTGCGCTTTCCGCGGGACGCTGTGCGATGCGCACCAAACAACGCCCAGGGTACGATGTTGACCCGGCCTGGCTCGTTGCGCCTCGCCTCTACCCGGTTGAAAGCATCCTGGCGGTGACCCCTGGCGGGCTGTGCATACCCCTCTGACTGCCCTTGTCACCACTTCCATACAGTAACACAATTAGTTTTTATTTCCTTTCCCCCTTGACACTTATGTTATAATAGAACATATATCCTATGTTCTCCACCGGCTATTCGTTTCTAATTTTTTTTCAAAACGAATACGAATAGGCAAGACCCCCAGCGGTGCTGGTTATGTACCTGAACCACGCCGCATATAGGCCCAATAACCTTAAAATCGCCTATCCGTTATTATTCGTTTCTTGAAACGAATACCCTTTTTCCCCTCCGCACCTTAACAATCTGTCCGGGCAACAACAAACGCCCGCCATCCCTGGAAAGCGTTTCATCTTCTCAACGGAGCTGTCTAAACAGTAGGGGCGGCTCGCGAGCCGCCCCTACTTACTGCGCGCTGGATTGCAAAAACCGCACGTAATTGACCACATCCCAGCGCATTTCGGCGGTTGGCAGGTTGTCACGTAGCGGCGGCATGCGTCCCTCGATGCCGTCGGTGATGGTCATGAAAATCGCCCCGTCTGAAATCGAACGGGCATTCGCATCCGGTTTAACCAGGTTGGCCGGCGGGAATTTGGCTAAAAAGCCAGCGAAAGCGCCGTCACCGCCGCCTGTTGGTCCATGGCATAACGCACAAGCGGTATCATAAGAAGCTTTGCCGCGCTCCAGTGAGGATTCATCGGCCGAAACCGGGTTGACCGGAACACCCAGTTCGCGAATGTAGGCTGCGCCTTGGATGGGGACGGAACGCGCCGGTAAGGGCAGTGGATCCTCCATTGGCCGGTAGTCCGGTTGAATTTCCATGAAGCTGATCCAGTCGATTTTGATCACATCGTACGTGAAGAGCAGCCCCACCACCAGCGGGCTGGCCAGGATGACCAGAACAATGATCAGGCGTTTTACTATAGCCATAACTTCTCCTCCTCGACGTCATGCTCCAGCGTCGCGCCTAATTCTGCAAAGGTGGAATGGAACTGCTGGTCCAAATCCATTGGGCCGCTAAAGAGGATCGCGATATGCCCGTCACTGACCTTTGGGTGGTAACCCTGCGGGCCGTAGGAAGGCGAAATGGTCTCGACGAAGACCCCGATGAAGGTGCTGATGAGCAGCCCCAGCATGATCAGTTCGAAGGCGACCACGATCGAGGTGGGGATGGGGAAGAAAATGGGCATATCCGCCACCCGCAGCGGGTAGAGAAACGGCGTGCCGAAATTAAGCAGCAGCGCAGTGATAAACCCAAGAATCGCGCCCGCCAATCCGATGCGCCCGACATTGGTCCAATTCATCGGCCGGTCGAGGATTTTCTCGGAGAAGGGTATCCCGGATATCACCGAAATGTCCTTGTCTGAAATACCCAGTGAGCGCAGGCGGGTAATGGATTCTGCGGCGTGATCCAACTGTTCTTCCTTGAAAAGCGCCATGTGGACAACTTTGGTGTACATGCTGCGCTCCTTTCTTAATCCAACTCGGTGACGGAAGGCACTTCCGCCTTGCCAACTTTGCGCAGGGAATGGGCGACCTGCCCTTCCTGCACCTCCCACACCGGCACCAGCGGAATCAGGCGCGACATGATCAGGTAGAGGAAGGTGAACAGGCAGAAAGTACCCAGGACGATGCTGATTTCGATCGGTTGGGGTGTGTAAACGCCCCAGTCGAAGGGGGTTCGCTGATGGCCGAGGGTCAAGGGGATGATGGTATAGCGTTCCAGGTACATCCCAACGTTGATCAGCAGGGTGATGATGAACATCAACCAGGGGGTGCGGCGGATTTTCCGGTTCCACAGCGTCAGCCAGGGGATGACAATATTACAGATCAACATGGTGTACCATACCCAGGCGGCCGGGCCGGTGGCATGCACCGTCAGAATCTGGCGCACGGCAGCCTCACCGCCATACCAGCCGAGCAGGTAATCGTTGAAGAAGAAGTATGCCCATGACATGGAAAAGACCAGGATCAGTTTGCCCAGAGCGTCAAAATGCTCGGGTCGCAGGAAGTAATCCATGTGCTTGAGCGAAGATCGCAGCACATAGAGGATGGTCACCACTGCCGAGACACCGGAAAGAATAGCGCCAATGATGAAATAGGGTCCGAATATGGTGGAATGCCAGCCGGCTACCTGGCTTACGGCAAAATCCCACGACACAATGGTGTGCACCGAGAACATCACCGGAATGATGGCAAAGGCGAAAATTTGAATGGCTTTTTTCAAGCGGAACCATTCGGCTTCGGTGCCGCGCCAGCCAAGCGCCAGGATTTTGTAGGCGGTGTGGCGAATTCCGGTTGTGCGGTCGCGCGCCATGGCCAGGTCAGGCACCAGCGGCAGGTACAGGTAAATGGTGCTGCTGAGCAGGTAAGTGGTGATTGCCAGCAGGTCCCAAACCAGCGGGGAACGGAAGTTAGGCCAAAGCCAGCGGGCGTTAGGATAGGGCACCATAAAATAAAACACCCAGACGCGCCCCAGATGGATAAGCGGATAGAGCGCGCCGGCGGCCAGGCCGAAGGTGGTCATGAGTTCAGCCGCCCGGGTAAACGGCCGGCGAAACTCCGACTTGAAAACCCGCAATATTGCCGAAACAAAGGTCCCGGCGTGGCTGATGCCGATCCAAAACACAAAGGTAACGATGAACACGCCCCAGTAGATGGGCCGGCGCAGTCCGGTAACCCACATGCCGGTGCTGATCATGTAACCCCAGGCGCCAAAGAGCAGCACGACCACCCCCGCACCCAGACCGATGGCCCACAACCAGAATTTCCGGGTGGTGGTGGTCATCATCTCCATAACCATGCGGTTCAATTCCTCGCGCGGGCGAGGATCGAACATGAGCTGTTCTTTGGGATCTTCATGCTCCTGCTCGCTGGTTTTCAGTTTGCCAAAAAGTTTCGTCTCAGCCGCCATTGCGTCCACCTCCCTTGAGATAGGTAACCTTTGGCCTGGTACCGAGTTCATCCATGAGCTTGTACTGGCGTTCGTTCTGCGCCATTTGGCTGACCCGGCTGTTGGGGTCGGACAGATCCCCGAACACCAGGGCGTCGGATGGGCAGGCTGCCACACAGGCCGGCGTCACTTCGCCGTCGCGCAGCGGGCGATCTTCGGCAGAGGCAGTTTGCCGGCCAGCCACGATGCGCTGCACGCAGAATGTGCATTTTTCCATCACGCCGCGCCGCCGGACGGTTACATCCGGGTTCAGGTATGAATTCATCGGTTCGGGGATGTTGGGATCCTCGAAGTTGAACTGGCGGGCATGGTAGGGGCAGTTGTTGGCGCAATACCGCGTACCAATGCAGCGGTTGTAAATTTGCAAATTGATCTGTTCTTCCTCGCTGTGCACCGCGGCAAACGTGGGACAGACTGGCTCACAAGGAGCGCTGCCGCACTGCTGGCACATCACCGGCTGGAAGGCAGGCGCCACTTCGGGGTAAGTCCCCTCCCACATGCGCTTGTTGTAAATCCAGTAGGTTCCCCGGCCAAAAGCCACATTGTCTTCGCCGGTAAAAGGGACGTTATTTTCCATCGAACAGGCCACCACACAGGCATTGCAACCGGTGCAACGGTCCTGATCCACCACCAGCCCCCATTTCTCGGCAATTCCTTTGCTCACTTCAGCCATGGCTCAGTCTCCTTTTTCGTTGTGGGTAACATTAATGTTCACCATAGACCCCTTCACGGCTTTCCACCCGGGCCAGCGGCCGGCGTTTGCCTGTCAGCGCAATACTGGCAACAACGTCGTTATACGCCAGATCGCCGGATTCATTGACTGCGGCCGGCAACAAGGCTGCCGGGTTTGCCCCACGGCCCTCTGCCCAGCGCCCCAGGGCGGTGTGACCCTGCCCAAAGGGGATCGCAATGGTATCCGGGCGGATGGCCGGGTAGCGGTAAACTGAGGCTTCCAGCGCGCCGTAAGGCGTTGTGACGCGCACCACATCGTCATCATGAATGCCAAGCCGGTCGGCTGTTTCCGGATTGATCTCAACCCAGGTATTCCAGGTAAGGGTGGTCATGGGATCGGGCATCTCCTGCAGCCACGGCCGATTGGCGCCGGCGCCATCGCCCAGTTGGGTTGGGAAAACAACCAGGTGGAACTGCTTGTCCTCTTCCAAAGCAATCGGGCCACTGAAAGCAGCAGAGCGGCTGGGGGCCGCAGAAATATCTGTATCTAATCCCTGCTCGGTAACCCACCAGCCGCCATACTGCAGCCAACGGCTCCAGAAGGTTTGAATTTCAGGCGCAGTATAGAAGCCGCCTGCGCTGATGAGCGGGACGATCATTTGCTGAATAAAATCGACTTCATCCGTATAGGGCAGAGGTGATCCAGCCGCGGCGGCTGCTGCCAGCAGCACATCGGCAGTTGAACGGGTATCGTAAAGCGGGGCGACCACGGGCTGGATTGAGGAATACACCGGTCGGTCGGCAGCCGCCAGCATGCGCTGGTAGCCGAAGGATTCGAGTGGGGAATGATCAGGCAAAACGTAATCGCTCAGCATGGCAGTTTCATCCGGAAAGGTCGCGAAAGAGATTACCAGCGGAACCTTTGCCAGGGCTTCTTCAAAACCGAGTACTTTGGGGAGTTCAAAAACGGGGTTGGCGCTGTGGATGAAAAGAACCTTCACCTGGCTGTTGTTCATTTTCTGGACCAGGTTGTAAACTTCTGCCAAGGAAGTGGTCGGTTGTTCAGTATTGGTCAGGTAAACGCCGCCGGGAACCCCCAGGTTGTTCACCTGGACGTTTAATTGCAGGATGGCCTGAGCGGTTGCCAGTCCCTCATGCTGGCAGATTGCGCCGCCGCCGGGAATGGCGAGCGAATGCTCGCTGGCGGCGAATAAGCGCGCCAGTTCGGTCAATTTGGCGGGTTCGATGCCGGCCGTTTCTGCAACTGTTGCCGGATCGATTGAACGAGCAGCCGCGGGAACGTCCTCTCCGCGGGCTTCTGCGACCAGACGGGCCAGAGCGAGCGCAACCAACCCCTCGCTGCCGGGTTTGATAGGAATCCATTCGTCAGCATTACCGGCGGTCAACGATTGGCGCGCTTCGAAGGCTACCAGGTAACCGCGCCGGGTCGGGCGCGCCTGACGCATATCCCCATAGGCAGACGAATAAGAGACCGGGGAAAGCCAGGTTTCGAGGAAATTGGCGCCAAAGGAAAAAACAACTTCGGCATTGGCCAGGTCAAAGAACGGCAGGGCAGGTTTGCCAAATGTACGGTTGGCGGCTTCCTGAAGCGTGGACCGGCCCTCGAAGGAAGCCAGAGTTGAATAACGCAGCGGCGCCGGAGCGCCGTTGGAACGGGCCCATTCTGCCACCAGATCGAACAGGTGGTCTGGCGCAGTTCCCAGCAAGAAGGCGATCTGGCTGGACGGGCTTTTGAGCGCATCGCTCACCACCGGGATTGCCTCATCCCAGGTAGTTCTTGCCTGGCGGCTTGTATCTCCACGCGCCTGAAAAATGGGTCCAAATACCCGGTCGGGGTTGTACAGACCTTGCTGGGCGGTGATGCCGCGGGCGCACAGCCGCCCGCGATTGAGCGGGTGCTGCGGGTTGCCCTCGATGGTGATGGCGCGGCCCTCTTTGGTGCGCACAATAATGCCGCAGCCTGCGGCACATTCGCGGCAAGTGGAGGCGTAGTAGGTATTCAATCCTGTCTGGTTATACTCGGGCATTTCCGTGTACGGGCGGCGGACGATATAACGCGACATCGGTCCGCAGCCGGTCAAAACCGCTGAAATCGCGGCCCCAGCTCCGGCTATTTTCAGGAAATTTCGGCGAGTGATCTTATCGCTCATACTGCTTCCTCTCTATGGATCAATAATGGCAGGTCGCGCAGTCGGAGAGTTTCGTCCACTGCTCAGGCGCAGAACTTTTGTGGCATTGTAAACACCAACCCATATTTTGCCCTTTTTGTGCTTCGGCTACCGTCATCTTAGCCAGATCACCGTGGCAGGCTGAACATTGCAGGCCAGCATTCACGTGCGGACTGTGTTTGAAACGGACAAACTCCGGTTGGATAGCCACCGGCACCCAGGGAATCGCTTCATTGCGTTCGACATACCCGGCCAGTTTTGTCAGTTCAGGCGATTGCTTCTGAACTTGTTGGTGGCAGCCCCAGCACTTTTCGCTACCTGGCAGCCCTGCGCTTGGTCCAAGCGTTGCGCCTGCGTGGCAGTACAGGCAGGAAGCTCCAATACCAACATGCCGGTTATGGGGGAAGGCAATCGGTTGTTCGGGCGGTGTTTGTGTCAAGAAAATTCCCCCAATGATTCCACCGATAACAATAAACGCCACCAAAACTGCGCCAATTTGAATACCGGGCTGTTTCCACCAGGGTTTCTTATGCTTCATACTCGTCTCCTTTACGCTGTGCTTCAATGTTATTTACGACCGCGCAGGAACCAGACAACCAGTAAGATGATTCCAATGAGCAGTGCACCCAGTATGATGGCAAAACCAAGCCCGGTCGCTATCGCGCCCAGGGCTGTCAAAATGCCGGTAAAAATGTTGGATGCCGGTCCACCCGGCTGTTCGCCGCTGCCGGAGGGTTGTTCACCAATCGAAGGCGTATTTTCCGATTCCAAACCGGTTGGCAGCGTTTGAGCGTATAAAAGAACATCGCGCCCTTCCTGTGCAGTCCAGCCCAGGCTGGCACCGACGGCCATTTCGGGCGCTCGGGCAGTGCCAAAACGCGTGCGGTGCAGGAAGCGCCAGGGATCCTGCCCGGCCAGCTTGCCCAGGTTGATATCCTGTCCTTCGTAGCGGAACTGGATTTGCCGGCCGTCATTACCATGACATTGCGCGCAAGTGCCTGAATAGAGCGCCTGGCCATTGGCCAGGTCACCGCCAAGCACTTTCAGGCTGACCGGGTCGATGAACTCGTTATCATCAATCAAGCCATTTTGGATGAAAGTCGCCAGCGCTTGCAGGTCGCTATCAGGCAGGTAGGTGCTGAAATCATGGTCTTCATTGTTAACCCCGGCCAGGATGCCTTCCACTTCACCGGGGTCCATTTCGCGGGCAGCGTAAATGCCGGGGAAGCCGGTGTAATTTGGTCCGGAGCGGAAAGCGCCTTCATTGCCTTTGTAATCCCACCCGTGACAACTGACGCAGCGCCAGGTATCGACACCGCCAAGCGTGCTGGTCGTCTGTTGGCTCCAGATCGGCTGGTCTCCTGACAGGGTCGGAGCAGGCTCAACGATTTTTGTCCAGTCATCGTAAAGTTGGGCGCCGCGGATCACTTCTTCATTGACCAACTTACCTAACGGCGACGCGTAGCTATTGTCTACCAGCAGCCCGAGGAGTAAAGCCAAAATCAGGATAAGGAGACTTCCAGAGATAATTCTTTTCATAGTGTATCTCCTTTACCATAGCGCAAAATTATTTATCTAAATGGTATTCATACCCACCTTTGTTGACATTATACATTAAAGGGGTCTGAGATTCAGCCTATTTTCGGGTGATTTAAAAATAACCCGGTAAAGAATGTCCTCAAACTTGACAATCCGGCGCTTTTTGCGATAATGAAAGTAGTCACCGGTACTTTCCAAAGTATTGCAACTTTATTTGTAGAAATCCGCGTCTGGCTTATGTGGAGCAACCGACTGATTTTCTATTTGTTATTTTCCGAAAAATAATTCGAAAGGAACAAGCTGATGGCGACGGTGAACAACTTGTTACTCCATAAGGGGAAGGATGTCTGGTCTGTCCAGGCAGACAGTACCGTGAGGGAGACCTTGCAACTGATGGGCGAAAAGAACATTGGGGCTGTTCTCGTAATGGAAAACCAGAAGATCGTCGGGATTTTTTCAGAACGGGATTACGCCCGGCATTCTTCTAAAAAAGGTTCCATGCTCCTGGATGAGCCAATCCATACCTTGATGACCCATTCGGTATACTATGTCAGCCCGAACCAGACTGTCGAAGAGGTGATGGCATTAATGACCTCCAAGAAAATCCGCCACCTTCCGGTCATGGATAACGAGCGATTGGTGGGGCTTATCAGCATTGGCGATGTGGTCAAACAGATCATGTCCGATAAAGAGACCACTATCCTGGGGCTCGAGAATTACATTCTCGGACGGGACTACAGCGGATAAACACGGATCAGACGAGGGAATGAGAAAGGATTTCCGATGGCTACGGTAAAAGACTTGCTCAAAGCAAAATTCACACAGGTCTGGTATGTCACCCCGACTTCGACCGTGTCTGATGCCCTGAAATTGTTAGCCGAACAGCAGATTGGCGCAGTTTTGGTCGTGGAGGCCGGAAAAATTGTCGGTATTTTCTCCGAGCGTGACTTTGCCCGCAAAGCACTCCTGCCGGAGGTCAATCTTGGTACACCGGTAGGTGACTTGATGGTTCGCGGGGTTTATTACGTAACCCCCGACCAGTCGGTGGAATCCTGCATGGCAATGATGACTGCCAAGCGGTTCCGCCACCTGCCTGTATTGGAAGATGGCAAACTGGTTGGCGTGATCTCCATCGGCGACGTGATCCGGCAAATCATGTCCGAAAAGGATTCCACCATCCAGAGCCTGGAAGATTACATCTGGGTGCACATGATATAATCCCGGGGGCCGGCATCCACTCAAGGCGGATCACCACCCCATGAGCGAAACAAAACAATCCATTCTGGTCGAGGTCACAGCACCGGTTTACGGTGGAGAATGCATCGGCCGCCTGCCTGATGGTCGGGCAGTCTTTGTTCCCTATACCTTGCCCGGTGAACAGGCGCGGGTGGAACTGGTGGAAGAAAAGCGCGGTTTTGCCCGCGCCCGGTTATTGGAAGTGGTGCGGCCTGCGGCAGAAAGAATTGCTCCGCGCTGCGCGCATTACGGCGTGTGCGGCGGCTGCCATTACCAGCATACCGATTACGCAACCCAACTAAAAATTAAAGGCAGGGTGGTACGCGATCAGCTCGAACGCATTGGCGGTGTTGCCAATCCGCCGGTGGCGGAAGTAGTGCCTTCTCCGGCAGCCTGGAACTACCGCAATACCATCCAGTTTCATATTACGTCGGACGGAAAAATTGGCTACCAGGGTTGGGGTACGCACCGGGTGGTCCCAATCAGCGAGTGCCACCTGCCTGAGGAAACACTCAACCAGATCTGGCCGCAACTGGACCTGGAACCGCTGCCGGGCATCGAACGGATCGAACTGCGCCTGGGCGCTGAGGATGAAGCGCTGCTGGCGTTGGAAAGCTCTGACCTGGCGGCTCCCGAGTTCAGCGTGGATTTCTCGCTGTCAGCCGTGCATCTCAGCCCGGCGGGAAAACTGATCCTGGCCGGTGACGATTATCTGTTGATGAAAATTAACGGGCGGGTGTTCAAAGTATCAGCTGAGTCGTTTTTTCAGGTCAATACCGCTCAGGCTGAGGCCATGGTCAACCATGTTTTGGGTGTTCTCCAACTGGACGAGAACAAAACCGTCCTTGACGTGTACTGCGGCGTAGGTCTGTTCTCAGCTTTCATCGCACCGCGGATCAAACGCTGCATCGGGGTGGAATTATCCGAGTCGGCCTGCGACGATTACGCGGTCAATCTGGACGAGTTCAACAACGTCGAGCTTTACATTGGGGCGGCAGAAGAAATATTGCCCGGGTTGAACGTCCAGCCGGACATTGCGTTGGTCGATCCGCCGCGAGCCGGCATGGAACGGGCAGCGCTGGATGCGTTGATCCATTTACAGCCGCAGACGATTGTCTATGTTTCGTGTGATCCGGCTACCCTGGCGCGAGATGTCAAACGACTGGTGGCTGGCGGGTATCATTTGGAACAGGTCACCCCATTCGATCTCTTCCCGCAGACTTACCATGTTGAAACAATTGCATTGCTAAAGAAGTAAACCTGGCACCCGCATCCAGCCACAAGTCCCTTCTCGTCGTTCATGGTGACAACTCTTTACCATCCTGATGGCGGGGAACCGCCTGGACGGCAAGTTTCATTCCCAGTGACATCCCAAACCAGGGTTTAAATTAATAAACTCTAATCATCTCCGGGCCTGCAAGGCTTCAATTTGGACAAATATTGTAATATTATTACCCTGTCACGGTTAATTTGACCGTGGGAAAGGGTAATCGCATGAAAACCAACAAGATCCCTTCAATCCCATCATCAGAAATCACCCCGGAAGGGGTGTACCTCAACCGGCGCCAATTCATGAAACTGGCCGGCGGAACCGGCGCTGCTGCCTTGCTGGCGGCCTGCGGCGTGCAGCCTACCGAAAATGTCACTGCGCCAGAGACTCCTGCCCTGCTGGACGAACTTGGCGAACCGGCAAACACTTTCGAGCAGATCACCCACTATAACAACTATTACGAATTCACCACCGACAAGGAAGGCGTTGCCAACCTGGCTGAAGATTTCCCGACAACACCCTGGCAGGTAGAAGTCGGTGGATTGGTGCAGAACCCGCGCACCTATGATATCGATCAACTGCGCGCATTCCAGCAGGAGGAGCGTATTTACCGCCTGCGCTGTGTCGAAGCCTGGTCGATGGTCATTCCCTGGACCGGATTCCCGCTGGCAAAACTGCTGGCAGAAGTCGAACCGATGACCAGCGCCCGCTACGTAGCTTTCACTACCAAAATGGATGAGGAGCACATGCCTGGATTGAAAAGTCCGTTCTACCCCTGGCCTTACACTGAGGGGCTGCGGTTGGACGAAGCCATGAACGACCTGGCTCTGCTGGTAACCGGTCTGTATGGTAAAGACCTGCCCCCACAGGACGGCGCTCCCATCCGTCTGGCAGTGCCATGGAAGTACGGCTTCAAAAGCATCAAGTCGATCGTCAAGATCGACCTGGTGGAAGAAATGCCTGAAACTCTGTGGAATACTGTGGCCCCCAACGAGTATGGGTTTTACGCCAATGTCAACCCCGACGTCCACCACCCGCGCTGGTCACAGGCCACTGAGCGGCGCATCGGCGAAACTAAACGCTGGGAAACCCTCTTGTTTAATGGGTATAGTGAACAGGTGAGCGCGCTTTATGAAGGCATGAGCCTGTATTCCAATTTCTAAGTCAATATGACAACTGAAAAAACCGCCAACCCGCTACGCACTGTTGTTAACATTCTGTCACCCCTTCCGTTGGTGGTGCTTGTTGGCGCCTATTTCACCAATAACCTGACCATCAACCCGATACAGGCGGCAACCCAACGCGCCGGCGACATTGCCATCATCTTCCTGCTGCTGTGCCTGGCCTGTTCCCCGATCAATACACTATTTGATCAACCCAAGGTGTTAAAACTCCGCCGGCCGCTGGGCCTTTGGGCGTTTTACTACGCCTGCATTCACATGTTGAGCTACGTCGGGTTGGATTATGGCTTTGATTTTGCGTTTTTCAACAAGGATAATGCGGATAAACCCTATGTGTATGTGGGGCTTATTACGCTGACGCTGCTCAGCGCGCTGGCGTTCACCTCGCGACGCTGGTGGAAAGTAAAGCTCGGTAAAAATTGGAAAAAACTGCACAAACTGGTTTACCTGGCCGGTGCAGTGGCGGTTTTACATCTTGCCCTGGTCATCAAGGGTAACTTGCTCGAACTGATGGGCGATTTGTGGAAACCCATTGCCGCTGGCAGCGTGCTGTTGGCAGCCCTAACACTGCGCATCCCGGCAATCAAAACCTGGGTGATCGCGCAGCGTCAGAAAATCCGCGCAGCCCGTGCTCTGAAAACGCAACCCGCATCCTCTCGGCTCACAGCGCTCGATCATCCTGCACCTGCAGGCGAAGCACGGATTATCGAAAAAACCCTAAAAAGCGAATAACAGCACCAGATCGTTGACATTCGTATGCGTCGGACCGGGCTTAAGCAGATCGCCCAACCCCTCGAAAAATCGGTAGGCGTCATTGCGCATTAAATACGCTCCGGGTGAGAGCCCAAGTGCCCTGGCGCGCGCCAGTGTCTCACCGCTGACCACTGCGCCGGCGGCATCAGTCGGGCCGTCGCCTCCATCCGTTGCCAGAGTGATCAGCAGCGTGCCTGGCAGATCACTCATGGCTTCGACGGCTGCCAGCGCCAGTTCCTGATTGCGTCCGCCGATTCCATCCCCGCGTACAGTGACGGTAGTTTCCCCGCCAGCGATCAAACACGCCGGGCGCTGCAAGACGGATTGGCCGCCTGCCAGGTCGCGGGCAGCGGCTGCCAGCAATCTTCCTACCAGGCGTGCTTCTCCCTGCAGGGTGGTGGTCAGCACGCGGGTGTTGAAACCCCCAGCAGCCGCGGTGTCAGCAGCAGCCTGAGCAGCCATCGCATTCGAGCCAACCAACAAGTTCTGCACCCCTTCCAGCAACGGGTCTCCCGGTTTGAGCGTTTCCGCTGCTGCTCCGGCAGCCCCGTGTTGCAAATGCAGCCGGATTGCCTGAGGTAAATGTTCCAATAAATGATATTTATGCAGGACCGCCAAAGCCTGAGCGAAGGTGGTTGGATCAGGAGCGGTTGGCCCGGAGGCAATGATATCCAGTGGATCACCGACCACGTCGGAGAGAATGAATGAAATCACCCGGGCAGGCGCGGCAACCTGTGCCAATCCCCCACCCTTGATCCCATCCAGGTGTTTGCGCACAGCGTTGATTTCGCCAATGTCCACGCCGCTGTGAAGCAGGAGGCTTATCGTTTGCTGGAGATCGGTGAGCGTGAGTCCTGTTGCCGGGGCGGTCAATAGCGCGGAGGCACCGCCAGAAAGCAGGCATAAAACCAGGTCAGATTGGTCTGCTTGCGAAAGCAGGCTTAAAATCTCGCGGGTAGCAGCTACACCGCGCTCATCGGGCAAGGGATGCCTGGCTTCGATGATCTTCAGGCTGGTCGGAAAATTGAACTCGTGCAGGCTGTAACCGTCTTTTACAATGACAACACCGCCAGTCAGACGGTCATCCAGGATTTGGACAGCGGCCTGCGCCATGGGCGCTCCGGCCTTGCCGGCTCCTATCAGGAAGACGCGGCGGATGTTCGCCAGATCATAAGTCCGGTCGCCGGCAGCCAGCCGATTGCCCTCCCGGCTGAGAAAACGGGAAACTGCCGCCGCCGGGTCCGCCGCCTGCAGCGCGGCATCCAATATCCGGCAGACATCGTCCCCGCGCGGAAGAGCCTGGAGCGTATGGGTCATAAAACGAGAACGGGCTGGTGGGTCGAGGGCTGGCATATAGGTATTGTATTCAATTTGCGCCAGGAATAAAATCGGTTTTCACCCCATCCATGTACGGTCATTGCGATGAAGGCCGCTAGCCGACTGAAGCAATCCACGCAGGTTGTGGAAGAACGGCGGACGGATCAATAGGCGCAGATTGTTTCCTCCGCTTCGCTACGTTCCACTCGCAACCCCGACTCATGCAACTTTTCTTGACTTTTTGAATCAAATATAAACAGACGTTCTTCAAGGAGTAGAAAAGCTATGACCAGACAGCTCGTCCGTTCACCGAAGAAAAAAATTCCCGCCTGGGGATGGATTTTAAGTATCGTTGTAGTTGTCCTTGCAATCTTCGCTGCTTATACTGCACTGGCTGCGCCCGCCGGTGAAAAAGCCTTATCGCGCGAGATTACTGCCACACAGGCGGCTGAACTACGCGACCAGGGCGCTTTTATTCTTGATGTCCGTGAACCGGACGAATGGAATGCCGGGCATATTCCCGGCGCAACTTTAATTCCCCTGGGGGAGTTATCGAGCCGGTTGTCAGAACTGCCGCAAGACCAGCAAATCGTGGTGGTCTGCCGTTCCGGTAACCGCAGCGCCACCGGACGTGATATTTTATTGGACGCTGGCTTCCAACAGGTCACCAGCATGGGCGGCGGGATGAACTCCTGGGTCAGCCTGGGCTTGCCAACGGTTACCGGCCCGTAAACCCTCAATTCCAGATGAAACCAAAACATCCCGCCTGGTTCCGGTCGTCCAGGCGGGATGTTTTTACACAATCTTCGACCACCCATTTCGCGTGGGCGGATGGTGACTGCAGGAAACTACAGTTGGTCACGTGGGAACCTTCGCGGCGCAAAAACACGCCGCTCATGCACAACATGCTTTGTGAGCAGGATGACATTTTGACGTATTTCGTTATCCCGAACTCACGTTAATTCATTGCATCGGGCGATTGCCGTTTGAATAAAGCCTTGATACGGGGCGCCAGTGCTTTGTAAATCGGGCATCGGTCGTAAATTGCGCTAAACAGTACCAGCCCTGCCAGCCCCAGCAGCCAGATTGACAGTCCGGAATTAATTCCAATGACCGCCAGAATCAGAGCAGTCCCGACCCGCAGGTAACGGTCAAACGGACGGAGCCCACTGGGCGCTGGTCGACCTTCTTCCAACGCCATAAACCATTCCCTCAAAGCGGGCTTTGACTGGCCTCCGACTTTGCGCATCATCATTTCTCCAGCGCGGTAACCCAGCATGGTGGGAATGCTCATGACTTTTAGTTCCTGGAGTAATTCCCGGGACTCATCCGCATTGATTTTCACTAATTTGACCCGCCCTTCGAACTCACTGCTGACCTCTTTCAAAATCGGATTCATTAACCGGCACGGTCCACACCAGGGGGCCCAGAACTCCACCACAACGGGAATGCGAGAATTTTTGATGGTTCGCTTGAATTCAGCAAGTTTCACGGCTGTTCTCTTCTACCTGTTAGTAATATAGAAAACGGATTAAAGGCAGACCGGCTAGCGCGTTCCAGCCAACCGGTCTCCCCAGAATGGCAATTCTGCTAAGGAGACACTTCAGCAAGAAGCATCTTCAATTATTCAGGGCAAGCTGACGGGGTTATTTTTTCGTGCGGACTTTCAGAAGGGCATAAACCGGGCAAAATCCCACCAGACCGGTCACCAAGAGTAACGTTCCGATGATTTTAAAGACCAACCCGAGCGTCCCGGCGACAACGCTACCAAACCCGAGCGCCAGCAGCAGAATGCCCACTAAAACCCGTAGTATTCGATCCCACCCGGCTTCATTGATGTATTTCATGACTTTTCTCCATTCAACACTATATTTCACCGCTAATGAATAGATGCAGCCGGGGATGAAAAGTTACATGCTATCAGGCGTTGAAGCGTTTTTCCTGAATTCCAAGAAGCGCCAGTAACGAAACCAGAAAGAGAAATCCGTAAACACCGATGATCAGGGTGTATCCCAGCACATCCGCAATAGGACCGCCGATATAGGCGCCAATGGCGCCGGCCCCCGCTCCAGCCAGGTTGGAAAGTCCCAGGAAGCGCCCGGCCTGTTCGCGCGGCACAATTTCTGTCCCAAGCGCCCAGTTGGCCGAATAAAACAGCCCGATTCCCGCGCCAACAATGCTGCCGCCGATATAAATCGCGGTCATGCTTGGGACTATGACGAGCAGAGCGATGCCGCCAGCACCCAACAAGCCGGCAATACCGATCAGGATTTTTTTGCCGAAGCGGTCGGCCAGCCAGCCCCCAGGCGCTGCAGTCAGCAAAATGAATATGCCAGCGAACATGGCAATCGTCGCCGCCGGACCAGCAGCTTTTTCCCCTTCCAACTCCACGAAACGCTCCTGCAAGAAAAATAGCAGAAAAGTGGCAATATTCGTGGAAGCAGTCAGAAAAGCCAGCCGGTTGATCACCCACCACGTGTACGATGGCAGGTATTGGATATCCCTGCCAACGCCGATGCGCAGGCTGGCCAGCACACCGCCCACAATCGCGACTGCCATCGCAGCTACTCCGACTGCCGCAGCAGCCCCGCTCCACAAGCGGGGATCCAAATCCAGTTTTAAGGTCATGAACCAGCGGACAAAAGCACCCATTCCTAGGATCAGGAGGGTGAAAGCTGCTGTCATCAAGACAAGGCGCAGGAATGGCGCCCAGTTCATCTCGAAGGGGGCATGCTCCTGTTGCTGTTCCGGGATGAACATGGCGATGGCTGCGCAAATCGCCAGTACTCCCATCAAAGTGATCAAGGCCGCCCAAAGGTTGCCGCCGCTGACCAGTTTGCCAATCACCAATGAGACCAGCAGGAGCGGCAGGGGCAGTTCGAGCAAAGCTTTTACCCCTGAGTAACGTCCGCGTTGTGATTCGGGCACCAGGTCAGGTATCAGCCCCTGGGTGGCGGCATGGGCGGTGTTAGAAGCCATCATGGAGAGGATATAGAGGCCAAACAAGACTGCATAGCCGGCCTGCCCTTCCAGGCTGGCAGAAAATCCGATCAGTGCAAAGATGATGATCTCCCCCAGCGTACCCAGCAGGATGAAGGGGCGCCGCCGTCCCAATTTCGCGGTCGAGCGGTCGGAAAGGATGCCCATCAAAGCCTGCACCAGCACCGCCGTCATGAGTGACCACAACCGGATGCTGCCGACCGCGCTGCCCTTTGATTCCTCGCCGATGAACTGCTGCACCAGCAGCGGAATGATCAGTGGGGAAAGGGTTTGCGAGCGCGTGTTCAATGCAAACCAGTAAACATTTACCGTAATGAGGTGATGCCAACGAAGTGGGCGGCTCATTTTACATCCTGAAAAACCATAATAAAAACCTGTGAACGATGTGTAAATTATAGTGGCGAGCGCTTAACACAGGCTGCATTACCAACCCGTAATCAGATCAAAGGTTGTGTAGTCGTAGCGAGTAAAGGCAAAAGATTCCAAGCACAGCCAGAAGATGCCATGTTACAATCAGCGTGCCTGGCAAGAACCATTTGCCGGTCCCGGTGTTTATCTTTTATGTCGTTTTCGCTGCACAAATCAACCCTCTAGGAGCAGGTTATGCCACAAGATCGGACGCGGAAAATCGTTGTGACGGGTGTGTTGGGGGCTATCGCCGTGTTATTGGGCCTGACTCGCCTGGGATTTATTCCCTGGTTCACAGGCGCTTCGCTGACCATCATGCACGTGCCAGTCATTATTGGCGCTGTTCTGGAAGGACCGCTGGTAGGAGCCGGGATTGGTTTGATATTTGGCATTTTCAGCATGATTCAGGCAGCCGTAGCGCCTACTGGTCCGGCTGACGCCTGGTTTACCAACCCCATCATCTCGGTTCTGCCGCGCATTCTCATCGGACCCGTCGCCTGGCTGGTGTGGACCGGTCTCAAACGCTGGCCGGTTGCCGGGTTGATTGCAGCCGGTATCGCTGGCACTCTGACCAACACCATTCTTGTGCTGAGCGCCATTGGCCTGCTCGGGTTTTTGCCCTGGGCGGCGTTAGCTCCTATTGCCATAGCCAACGGTCTGCCCGAAGCCGGAGCAGCCGCTTTGATCACCCTGGTAGTGGTAGCAGCCTGGCAGCGCTTTGCAGTCGGCAAGCAGCGCGGCGCCAATATTTAATTCGCCAACGCTAACCGACCCATAAAATCGTCACGCCTGCAGCAATTCCGAGCAGGATCGCCAATGCATCTTTCCAGGTGAAATGCATTACCATCAGAGACGTGCGCCGGGTGATGGCGGCGTAGCCGCGCGCATCCATCGCTAGCGCCATTGTCTCAGCGCGGCGTAAACTGGTGAGAAACAACGGCAATACCAGCGGGATCACCTGACGGGTGCGGGCCAGCAGCCCGCCTTTGCGCGTACCCCAATCAGCCCCGCGTGAGGCCTGAGCTTTTGCAATCCTTTCTGCAGCTTGCGCCAAAAACGGGATGAAACGGATGGTCACCTGCACGACCATGACCAGATCATGTGTCGGGATACCCAGCCTGGCCAGCGGAGAGAAGAGCGATTCCAACCCGTGGATCATTTCAGAAGTCGATAGGGTGTATGAAGCCAGGCCCAATCCCAGGATCAAAACCGCAAAGCGAAGCAGCAGCAAGCCGGCAGAAATCAACCCGGCCAGGTAAATTTTCATCGGGCCAAGGGAATAGAGGATCGTTGCTTCGTCAGGGTGTGGGGTCAGGAATATCTGCAGAAAAGCCAGGATCAGCAAAAATGGCAACGGAGGCAATAATCCGCGCAGCGCAAACCGCAATGGAATTCGGCCAAACCAAAAGCCGATAAAAGTGACAGCCAGCGCAACAGCCAGACCGAGCGGACTCGACGTGAATGTGGCTGCTGCAATTATGCAGAAATAAATCAATATGCGCGCTCGTGGATCCAACCGGTGCAGCACGGATTGCAACGGCAGGTATTGGCCAATGTTGACCATGCGTAAAAACTCAAAATTATGCATGGCTGCCCTCCACGATCTGGGAGAGGTTTTCGGTCAGTTCAGCCGGTCGAAGAATATCGGGGCGCAGCGGCCAATTGCGCGAGCGCAAAACTGCTGCTGCTTGTGAGACCAGAGGCGCTTCCAGTCCAAGAGCATTAATTTTCTCTACTTGATGGAAAACGCTGGCAGCGCTGCCGTTTAGTTGGTCGCGGCCATTGGCCAGGGCCGTCACATTTTCAGCCAGTTCGGCAATATCTTCCATGTGATGCGATGAAACCACCAGCGTCTTGCTGCCTGTCTGCATGCCGTTCAAATGCTCGAGCACACCTCGGCGTGAACGCGGATCCAGACCGGCAGTCGGTTCGTCCAGCAACAAAATGGCAGGATTCATTGCCAGAATGGAAGCCATGGCTACCTTGCGGCGCTCCCCGCCGCTGAGTGCAAAGGTAAATCGGTCCTTGAAGGTCTCAAAATCCAAACCGACCGATGTCATCGCACTGCGGACAGTCTCGCGTAACGTTTCTTTTTCTCCCATCAGACGTGGGGCATAAGCAATTTCATCGCCAACATACTGCTCGAAAATTTGATACTCCGGATTCTGAAAAACCAGCCCGGCGTAACGCCGTACCGCTTTTAAATCGGTGGCAGCATCATTCAGGTCGAATGCCCCGACCCTTACTCGTCCTTGCTGCGGGATCAAAAGCCCGTTGAGGTGTTGCAGCAAAGTCGATTTTCCCGAACCGGTGGAGCCGATTAACCCGTGGGAACTGCCTTCTCCCACACACAAAGAAGCACCAGTCAATGCCGAATGTGCCAGCGGCGTGTCGCTGAGGTAAACGTGCTCCAGGTCTTCAACTTTGATAATATCCGCGCAATTATTCCGGGTTTGCGAGGGATGCAGCAGGGAATCGGGAAGGAGCGCGCCCATGTAGGACGGCAACGCGCGAAAAAGCGCTTCCGGGGTCAGGATGTCTGCTGGCAGTTCCGGAAAAATGGGACGCAGCGACTGCGCCAGGCGAGCCGCTATCGGCAAATCTAAATTCATCGAATACAGGTCAGCCGGATGAATAAAAATATCTCGCGGCGGGCCATCGAAAGCCACTGTCCCCTCTTTGAGCACCACAACCCGGTCAGCCTCGACCGCTTCGCGCATAAAATGCGTGATGACGATCACGGTCAGACCTTCATCGTGCAGGCGGTGGATTAACTGCTTCACCATTGCCCGCCCGCCGGGATCAAGCATGGCGGTGGTTTCATCCATGATGACACAGCGCGGATGCATTGCCAGCACGCCTGCCAACGCGGCGCGCTGCATTTGACCGGCCGAAAGCAGGTGCGGGGGTCGTTCGCGATGCTCCTGCATTCCGGTGATAGTCAGGGCTTCTTCGACTCGCGCCCGGATCTCGGCCGGCGGTAATCCCATATTTTCAGGCCCAAAAGCAATGTCTTCTTCCAGCACTGCTGCCACAATTTGATCTTCCGGCGACTGAAATACCATGCCGACCGTCGAACGGATGGCCGGGTGATTTTGCGGGTCGCGCGTATCCTTGCCGTTCACCAACACCCGGCCCTGACCGGGCATCAGCAAAGCGTTCAGGTGACGTCCCAGAGTGGTTTTTCCCGAGCCGTTTGCGCCAACAATGGCAAGATACTCCCCCTCCTCGATTTGCAGGTTGATCCCATTTAACGCCCTGGTGGATTCCCCACCGCGTATCGGGTGCTGAAAATGGACATTTTCAACGGATATAAAAGCGTTTGCCATGATCGGGAAAATTTTAACATAGCCAGGGCAGAAAAAGGGTAAACCGGCTGGATTTATTGTCATCCCGCAGATGCCCTGACAAACCGTGCCACCCTGCCGTACTTGCAGAGCGCCTTGCAGGCGGGACAGTTGGTAAGTGTGCACAACGATGTCGCCCTGCGCCCGGCTCAGAATGTCCTCCCCTTTTTACTGTAAATGCAACCGTCCTGTAACCAGAACGCTTTTATAATCCTGGCATATACTATTGCTAATGCTCATGTTCCGGGCAGGATATGATTACGTAGAAAGCGTCAAGGCTCATTAAACCCGGTTTGTCCAACCGCGCCAGACCGCAACCGCAGATACAACCCATGAATGCCACTGAATCCGCCGAAACGACACTTGCCCCTCATCCGGCTGCGGCTACCCGTGCAGCCCTGGTGTGCGGCATCCTCGGCATTATCCTGGTGGCGGTCATCATCGCGGCACAGTTGGTACGGGCTTTTAACCCCTATCAAGACGCCACCGATCAGGTGAATTTTCTGCTGCAAACGCAACCAGACCTTGAAGTCAGGCTGGATTACATTGAAATGGCTCGAACCCGCTTGCAGGCGTATCTTGACATGGAGGCGGCTTACGCAGTCGCCAATACCGGATTGACAGCGGAGGAACAATTAGTCGAGGTACTTGCCGCGCAAGGCATCCGCAGCACGGACGTTCGCACATTTACCAGCCTGCTCGAGAATGCGGCTGCGGAGTTGACTGCCCTTCAGGCAGAGTTACAACAGCCGGAATTGGCGGCTCCGCTTAAACCTCTTTTTTATCAAATTCGCCAGCAACCACAGATCAGCGATTCGGAACGCCTGAACCAGATTCAGGAGCTCAGCTCAAAAGTGGTTGAGGATCTGAACGATCTGCGCCGCCGTTTGCAATCCATTTCCACTTATCTGCGCCAGATCACCGAAAGCTCTCACCTGGAACAAATTCCCGCGATGCTCTCGGCTGACGCGGCTACTGCACTGCCGGGTGACAGCGATGCCTGGGTTTATTTGAATGCTTACACTGCCTGGAAAGGGTTGCCAAAAGCCAGCGAATCGCTTGAAATTCAATTCGCCGGTACGGTTTCGATCCTGGAGGATGTTTTCACGGCGGTGAACACCGCCCGCCTTCAAGACCGCCGTTGGGGTTATTCAACCTGGGAACCCGCCGCAGTCTGGATCAATACCCGCCTGGGCATCACCATCGCTGCGGCGGTAGTGTTGCTGCTTATCGCCGTGTTGTTATTGCTGCGTTCCCGGATAGATTGGATTCGCGTCAACCAGGGTCCAGATCAAAGAATCCGCGCTTTCATGGCCAATCTGGCATTATCGCTTCGCCAGGCGCGTCCGACAACGAGTTTGCCGGGAGCCGATTTCATCCAGGGTGGCGAGACTGCCCCGCCAACCCTCGCTCAACCCACTCGACGCAGAACGCTCAACAAAGAAGGAGATGGCATAAATCCGCGGCTGCTGGTCTTATGGCCCAACGGGGAGCGGGAAAATTATCCGCTCTCCACCGATATGGCTTTCCGCATTGGCACCGACCCGCGCAACCCGGTTTATATCGACAAACGCGATGCTGGCTATATCGAAATCTGGATACGCGGTGCTCGTACCGGCTTTTTTTTGGAGGTCATGTTCTGCGAGTCACCGGTGCTGCTTAACCGCTTACCGGTCAGCGGAGCACGGGCTTTGCACGATGGCGACCTCATTCAGGTGCTGGACGTCAGCCTGATTTATTCCGAAACATAGACCCCCATGTGCAGGCCAAAAACAGGGTTGCGTAAAAAATGATAAGGTTGCTGTCAAGCAGGTTATATTGTTCACTATATAAACCCGTTCTTATTCGCTACAATAATAGAGCTATTCCACCCCCACTATCCCATTTCCAGGAGGAAGTGCATGCACCACGGCCTTGAACCATTTTTTGCGCCGCGGGGAGTCGCTATTATTGGCGCCTCTGCCAGTCCCACCAAGTTAAGTTATGGAATTTTACGCAATTTGACCTCGTACGGCTATTCCGGCCAGATTGCGCCGGTAAACCCCAAAGAAGATCAAATTCTCGGGCACAAGTCCTACCCGGATATTTCATCCGTGCCGGACCCTGTTGACCTGGCAGTGATTGTCCTGCCAGCCCAGGTTACCCCGGGCGTGCTGGAGGACTGCGGAAAGCGCGGCGTCAAGGCTGTCATCGTTATTTCCGGCGGATTTAAAGAAATTGGGCCGGAAGGCGCTGCCATGGAAAAAAGCCTGGTGACCATAGCTCGGCGCTATAACATGCGCCTGATCGGGCCGAACTGCGTTGGTACGCTGGATATGTACACCGGGCTGAATACCACGTTCATCAATGGGCAGCCTGCGCGTGGTGGAATCGGGTTTGTATCTCAATCTGGTGCGGTCGCCGGCGGCGTGGTCGAAACCATCCGGGACAAATTCATCGGCTTTTCGATGTTTGCCACCCTGGGCAACGAGGCCGACGTTACCGAAACGGATATGATCGAATATCTCGCCAATGACGAACATACCAAAGTGATCGCATCCTACGTCGAGGCGATTCATGATGGGCAACGTTTTATTCAGACGGCGCGCAAGGTTTCGCCGAACAAGCCGATTGTGATGCTCAAAGCAGGACGCACCAGCGCAGGCGCCCGGGCAGTGTCCTCGCACACCGGCTCACTTGCGGGGTCACACGCGGCCTATAAAGCTGCCTTCGAGCAGGCCGGGGTTACCGAAGTGGATTCCCTGGCCGATCTCTTCGATATTTCGATGGGCTTTGCCAATTTGCCGCTGCCCAAAGGCCCGCGGGTCGCCATGATCACCAACGGCGGCGGCCCGGCCGCCCTGGCTTCCGATGCTCTGGCGATGAATGGCTTGCAAATGGCAGACATCTCCCCTGAGACGCAAAAATTCTTACGCCCGCATCTCAATCCGGCAGCGCAAATCGCCAATCCGGTGGATATGCTCGGCGCAGCGGATGTTGCAGAATACTCGGCTGGCCTAAAAGGCGTTCTGGCTGACCCCAATGTGGACATGGCAATCGCCATTCTTATCCCGCAGGCGCTGGTCAATACCAATGCCGTCGCTCAGGCGATAGTCGATCAGGCCAAAGGTCAATGCAAACCGGTGGTGGCGGTGTTCGTGGGAGAATATAGCACTGGCAAAGCCCGTGAAATCCTGCATGGCAACGGCATACCCATGTACGTCAATCCTGAAACTCCCGGCCGCGTTTTGAGCGCCATGCTGCGCTACACTCGCTGGCTGGAGAAACCCGCCTTGACAGAAACCCGTTGGACTGACCTGAACCAACCGGAAGCTGCGCGGCTGCTGGAAAGCGCCAAAGATCAACCCGCGCTCGGCGAGGTGCTCACCCGTCCGCTGCTGGCAGCCTATGGCATGCCGGTTGTGGCCGGCGAAATGGCGCAGTCTGCGCAGCAGGCGGTAGATGTTGCCCGGCGGGTAGGATACCCGGTCGTGATGAAGATTGTTTCGCCGGACATCCTGCATAAATCCGATGTTGGCGGCATCCGCCTTAACCTGGGTGATGACGATGCAGTGCGTGCGAATTACGTCAGCTTGATGCAGGATATTGCTGCAAAAAAACCGGAAGCGCACCTCGAAGGCGTGTTGATTGAAGCCATGGCGCCTAAAGGCCAGGAAGTGATCGTTGGCATGCGCCGCGACCCGAATTTTGGTCCGTTGATGATGTTTGGACTGGGCGGAATTTACGTGGAGCTATTCGGTGATGTCGCTTTCCGCGTAGCGCCGCTGACCCGCCAGGATGCAGCCGACATGATCCATCAAACGCGCGCCGGCCGCCTGCTGACCGGTTTCCGCGGCATGCCAGAGGCTGATGTGGAAGCCGTGGTGGATGCCATTCTACGCTTGAGCAAGCTGGCTTTGGACTTCCCCCAGATTGAAGAAATAGAAATTAACCCACTGCTGGTTCTCCCCAAAGGCAAAGGCGCCCTGGCGCTGGACGGCCGGGTCATTTTGCAGGCGTAATCCGATCAGGAGGTTACTGAATGAAACGATTGCTATCCGGCAATGAAGCTGTCGCACGGGCTGCCTGGGAAGCTGGAGCGAAGGTAGGCTCAGGCTATCCCGGCACACCCAGCACAGAAATACTGGAAGCCTTTGCGCCCTACCCCGACGTATATGCCGAATGGGCGCCTAACGAAAAAGTAGGGTTGGATGTGGCCGTCGGTGCAGCCTATGCCGGGCGGCGCGCTTTTGCCACCATGAAGCATGTTGGCCTCAATGTCGCTTCCGACGCATTTTTTGCGGTCGCAATGACCGGCATTGAAGCCGGTCTGGTGGTCATTTCTGCCGACGATCCCTCCATGCATTCATCGCAGAATGAGCAGGATAACCGCCAGTTTGCCAAATTTGCCCGCATTCCCTGTCTGGATCCGGCTGACAGCCAGGATGCGCATGATCTGACCCTGGCCGCCTTTGACCTGAGTGAACAGTTCGATACACCGGTTCTACTGCGCTTGACCACCCGGGTATGCCACACCAGTTCGCCGGTGGAGTTGGGCGAACAGCGCGAACAGCGGCCCGAACCCGAGAAATACCCGCGTAACCTGACCAAATATTGCATGGTGCCGGCCAATGCCAGAAAACGCCATCCGATCATCGAAGAGCGAGTCGCCAGGATTGCTGCCTTTGCCGAAACTTTTACGGGTAACCACATCGAGTGGCGCTCCTCTGACCTGGGGATTATCACCGGCGGGGTGGCTTATAACTACGCCCGCGAGGTATTCCCGGAAGCCAGCGTGCTCAAATTGGGCATGGTTTACCCGCTGCCGCGCAAATTGATCAGCGATTTTGCCTCGCGCGTACAAAAGGTGATCGTTCTTGAAGAACTGGACCCGTTCATCGAGGATCAGATTCGACTGATGGGCATCCTGCTATATCGCCCGGAAGAAATCCTGGCGGAGCCGCCTTACCCGGTCACCAAGCAGATTTTCCCCATCGCGGGTGAGCTCGATCCGGCTGTGGTACGCAATAGCGGACGCCAGGCAGGATTGCTGCCTGCGGATGAAAACAGCCGGATGGCTTTGAACACCGCTGGCTTGCCCGTCCGCCCGCCGGTACTATGCCCGGGCTGCCCGCACCGTTCGTCTTTTTATGTGCTGCATAAATTAGGCGTTCCAGTTAACGGCGATATCGGCTGCTATACCCTCGGCATGGTGCAGCCGCTGGACGCGCTGCATACGGTTGGCTGCATGGGCGCCAGTGTGGGCGTGGCGCACGGCGCAGCCGTCGCCGGCGACAAGGAGCGCCATGTAGCGGTAATAGGCGATTCGACCTTCTTCCACAGCGCCATCCCGGCACTGATCAATGTGGCCTACAACCGCAGCAACGTCATTACCATCATCATGGACAACCGGGTCACCGGCATGACCGGACACCAGGACAACCCGGGGACAGGCCGAACCCTGCAGCATAAAGAAACCCGTGAGATCGAAATCGAACCGTTGGTGCGGGCGCTCGGCTTTGACAAAGTCTTAACTGTGCCTGCTTACGCTGTGACGGCCATCGAGAAAACGTTGAAGGAATGGATGAAATCGGATGAACCGGCGGTGTTGATTACCCGCAAGGAATGCGCCTTGCTGCCATCTGCTCGCAGTCGCTGGCTGCCGCTGGAAGTAATCAGCGATAAATGCAACGGCTGTACGTTGTGTTTCCGCGTTGGCTGCCCCGCAATCCTGCAGTCGGAACAACTGGATCCCAAAACGAACCGTCCACTGGCGCTGATCGATCCGCTGCTATGCACCGGCTGCGAAATTTGCGCCCAAGTTTGCCCGCGCGACGCCATACTTTTCCGCAACCAGGTGCAAGGTAAAACAACCCAGCAGGAGGCCACCTCATGAGACCCGAAGGCATCAATTTTGCGCTGGTAGGCGTAGGCGGGCAGGGAACCATCCTGGCGAGTGATGTGCTTGCCGAGTTGGGTCTGAGACTTGGCTACGATGTCAAAAAAGCTGAGGTTCACGGCATGTCGCAGCGTGGCGGCAGCGTCACCTCTCATTTACGCTGGGGAGCTCAGGTCTTTTCGCCCATCATCCCACGCGGCGAAGCGGATGTGCTGATTGCTTTCGAGAAGTTGGAAGCCGCCCGCTTTATAGAGATCCTCAAACCGGGCGGGCTGGCGCTGGTCAATGACTATGCCATTGAGCCGCTTACCGTACTAACTGCCGGCGTGCCCTACCCCGGCGACGAAGTCCTGCGAGAACGGCTGACCCAGGTCACCCCGCATGCCTACTGGGTGAAAGGAATCGAAATCGCCGAAGGGCTAGGCAATGCCCGTGTGGCAAACATGGTACTGCTTGGTGCGCTTTCAGGTCTGCTCGACCTGGACGAGGACCAGTGGAATGCCGTATTGGAGCAGCGGGTGCCCGCAAAACACCTGAATATCAACCGCCAGGCTTTCCACGCCGGTCGCGAAGCGGTCGCGGCGGCAGTATAGATTAAATCATTCGCAAAAAAAAGGCCCCACGTGGTGAACTGGGACCCTTTTTGTATTGTACACAATAGGCCTGAATCAACCACCGGCGAATTGGACGCCTAAAACTTGATTCAACAGATCGAGGATAGCAGCGTCTTCACCAGATATAAAACGATGATGCGGCCGGTTTTATAAAAGTGCGGCGGAGCGATCCAACTGATCATTGTTGTTCCTACCGAAGCCCCATCACTGGCAACCAGGCTGGCATCCACCTCCATAGCCTCTGCGGCCTCGTACTCAAACACCTGTACCTCGGTTTCGTTGACCATCAGAATTTGTCCGCTAACCGTAAAGAATGGCTGTTCGACTGAATCACCAGACTCCACTATTGCTCCGGCAGCGCGCAGGGCGTCGATCAGGCTGACTTGATCGGCGACAACATCGCCGTTTGAGGTAATCGTCTCGCCTGAAGATTCCGCTGCTATCCGGCCGGTACAAGCGGTCAGCAGCAAAAACACAACCAGGGTCATGCCTGTAACCAGGATTTTCACGTCATACTCCTTTCTCTCGATGCCCATAATAATATTTAGACGTTATTTATCGGATTTGAGTTCCAATGATGGATGCGCTAAAGCGGATAAGCGTACAACCTAAGGGTAGAATGCTATAATAGCCATGCCAGCAGGATGGCATGCATTACAGGTAAGCCAGCAACCTGCAGTAAGGCAGCTCAAAACTGAGTATGAAGAGATTCAATTAATTATGGAAATCTTTGGCGTCGGAATTCTCGAAGTTGTTTTAATCCTGGTCATCGCGGTCATCGTCCTTGGGCCCGAGGGGATGGTCAAGTCAGCGCAAGCGATCGGCAAGTTTATGCGCAAAGTGATCAAATCGCCGATCTGGGCGCAATTGATGGATACCCAGCGCGAGCTGCGCGATATGCCCACCCGGCTGGTGCGCGAAGCCGGGCTGGAAGAAGACATCAAAGAACTCAAGAAAACTCAGCAGGAACTGCGCAACGTAGACATCAAGGCCACGGCTGCCAAAGCTGCCCAGGGCCTGGTCGGTGAACCGACCATTGCCCCGCCTACGGTTGCTGAAGCACCGGTTGCCAAGCCTGTCGAAGCACTGGATGCTAAACCAGACAGCACTTCGACAAGCGATGGGTCCGTTGAAAAGCCGGTTGCTGAGCCTGTCGAAGCACCGGATGCAAGACCAGGCGAAACATCGCCCGAACAAGAGCAATCTCAAAAATCCTGAATTAAACCAAAACGCACCCCGCTGAATTACCTGGTGGGGTGCGTCGATTAGCTCCGACGTCATCGGCAGCCGCAATCATGCAATGCCGGATGAAGGGGTTACTTCTTCTCGACCTCGTCCTTCTTTTCGCCTTCAGGTTTTTCCTCTTCATCGCCCTTCAGCCCTTTGCGGAAGGCGCGAATACCGCTGCCGAGTTCACCGCCGATTTTCCCAATCCGGCCTACGCCGAATAGCAAAAGGACAATCGCCAGTACAATCAGGATTTCCCAACCGCTGAAATTACGTAAAAAACCCATAGTCCTTCTCCTTTGATCAATTCTATTATAACAGACCGGCGTGGCGCCAGTATGATGGAATGATAAGAATAATCACGCGGTACTGGGTTCTTCCTTGCGCCCTCGCCCGGCGATGACCGCCAGCAGTACACTTAGCCAGTACAACAAAAACAGGGGCAGCATCAACAGCCCCATATTGATCGGGTCCGGGGTTGGCGTCGCAACCGCAGCAATGACCGCAATGACCACAACGGCAACGCGCCATTGCTTAGCCAGTTGGCGAGCAGTAACAATTTTCAGCCGCGCCAGCACATATACCACCAGCGGCGTCTCAAAACTCAGCCCGATCCAGAACATCAGATTAGTGACAAATTTGAAGTAATTGGACAGCCTGGGCGTGGTTTTCACCCCAATAAAACTGATCAAAAAAGGTAACGCGGTTGGCAGCATGACATAATAAGCAAATGCCACACCCGCGACAAACAATAGGGTAGCAAAAGGAATGGCGATGAGCAGACCACGGCGCTCATTGGGCATCAAGCCGGGCATCAGGAAAGCGATCAACTGGTAGAGGGTAATCGGCAGCGAGGCGATAAATCCCGCCAGCAGTGAAACACGCATGAAGACGCCGATATTTTCAGTGACTTCGATCGAGACCAGCTTGTCCACTCCACCAATGGGTTCCGCCAGAATATCGATCAATCCTTCACCAAAATATAAGGCAGCCATTGTCATGATCATCATGGCAGCCAGCGCGATGAGCAGACGTTTGCGCAGTTCGGCAATGTGCTGCATTAAATCCATATTCGCAGTTCTGTCAGACTGCGGTTTGGCGGGCTTGGAGGATTTACGGGAAGGTGAAAGGCGGCGGGAACGGAAACGCTTCAACATATGCGCCTAATATAATGGTGAATCAAGGTTTACACAATGCCTAAATGGGGGTACATTTAGCTTTTCCCGCTCCCTGGGCAGCGGGTTTTTGCTGGCAGCAATTTTACCTCAATGTGCCGTTAGTTCCAGCCGGATAATTCTCACACCTTGGATACTAAATCATCTCCTTTTCCCACCTGGGTCGAAATTGACCTGAACGCTGTGGCGTATAACACGCGCGCGGTGCTCAAAATTGCAGGGGCGCCAATGATGGCTGTGGTCAAATCCAACGCCTACGGCTTTGGCGCGCCGCAAATTGCCCGGACTGTTCTGGACGCCGGAGCTGGACAACTGGCAGTAGCTCGTTTTGGTGAGGCACGCGTGCTGCGGGAAGCAGGAATTACGGCACCGGTGCTGGTCTTTGGCATGGTCACGCAGCCGGAAGTGGACGAAGCTATAGCTCAGGAAGTCACGCTGACGCTGCACAGCTTCGAAACAGCAAAACAGTTTGCCCAGCGCGCGAACGCTGCCGGCATGCCAGTTCGAGTGCACCTCAAGGTAGATACCGGTTTCGGGCGCCTGGGAGTATTGCCTGAAGAAGTCATCGGCCTGGTCCGCACCTCTTACGAGCTGGGTGGGATCACAGTCGATGGAATATATAGCCACCTGGCAATGGCAGACGAAGCGCCCGACCACCCGGTCACCCGGCAGCAGATCGAACGCTTCAGCGGAGTACTGGACAGCCTGCAGGCCGCTGGTTTACGGCCGCGTTGGGCGCACCTGGGTAACTCGGCTGCCGCTTTTGGGCTGCCTGCCGCCCGCTTTGACATGGTCCGGGTGGGAACAGCGCTGCTTGGCATGAAACCTTTTTATTTTCAACCATTTCCAACCGAACTGCAGCGGGTGATCCGTTGGAAGGCTCAGGTGGCAAGCTGCCGCCTGCTTCCTGCCGGTTGGGGGATCAGTTACGGGCACGAGTACGTCACCGTCGCACCGGAATGGATTGCCACCTTGCCGGTGGGTTACGGAGATGGATTCCGCCGCTTGCCTGGGAATCAAGTGTTGATCGAGGGGCAGCGCGCGCCAGTGGTCGGGCGGGTATGCAATGACATGTGCATGGTGCGGCTGCCGCATGCCGTTCCAGCCGGTACTGAGGTGGTGTTAATTGGCAGGCAGGGCGGCGAGGAGATCACCACGGATGAGTTGATCGATCGCTGGCATACCTCGCAGGCAGATATCGTGTCCAGCATCAATTTGCGCGTGCCGCGGGTGTATTTCAAATAAAACCGCCATGAAGCATAAGACTTTCGTAGGTCGGATTGAGGGCGTGCATTCCAAGTTTAGCTTTCATTCAGTGTGGTAGCCCTCAATCCGACTGAATGATTCAATCAAAGTGTCGGATTTCTGGGCAGAGGAATACCAATGCTCCATAATTTATAATGCCCCTCAATCCGACCTACAATTTGGTAAAACCTCCCCCATGGAACACGGAGAAGTCCTTATTATGTCACCTTGAGCGCAGCGAAAGGTCTGGTGGTCTTTTACCCTTAGATGCTTCGCTTCGCATGACAGCGAGACTGGTGCATCGCTCCTCGGCCACTTGTGAATTGCCACTATTTCTCGTCCAGGAGCAACGCACCCATTGTTTTATAGGAAAATAAGGGTTTTCTGCGTGCTTTAGCGGACTTTGCGTACGCGGTTGGGCGATGGTGTTTTTTCCCTACGGGTGATCGGTTCCTGCAGTTTCGGCGGAGGCCAGGTGAAACTCCCCGGGGCGTTCACCGTCCTCGAATGAGGAAATGACAATAATTGCATTCATCACCGTCGTGCCGGCATTACGCCAGCGGTGTAGTAAATGTGCAGCAAAGATCAACGTGTCGCCGGCTTCCAACTGATAAAACTTCCCGTCCACCTCGTATTCCAAAACTCCGCGCAGGCAAAACACGAACTCCGAGCCGGTGTGCAGCATGCCGTGCGGCCCGCTGCCCGCGCCGGATTCGAGCGTGACCATGAAAGCCTCGATGCGACCGGTAAACTTTTCTCCGCCTAAGCCTTCCCACAATCCGCGGGTGAAGGGCATCCGCACCCGCTGGGTGGCTTTGAGATGGACTATCGGACTGCGATCCGGTTCGGTGCGAAAGAAAGCCGTCACCGGCACCTCCATCGCGCCAGCCAGCTTATTGAGTGTACTCACCGAAGGCGATGTCAGGCCGCGTTCGATCATGCTCAGCGCATTGGCTGAGAGGCCGCTGGTGCGCGCCAGGCTGCGCATCGACACGCCGCGTTCTTCTCGCAAACGTTTTAACCGCTGGCCAACGTCAACGGAAACAGCTTCCTTACCCAAAATATCCATCAAAACCTCCGCGGTCAGCTTGATCAGCGATATTACCCGGCCCACTCAAACAATATATGACTTAATTTGTCATTATTATATAGAGATTTTCCGGGAATGTAAAATTATTTCGTAAAGTATTTTAACGCCATTTTTGGTTTGCGAGCCATCCGACCTTGGTTGGGAACGACGAGGACGTTGTAACCTATAGTATATTTTTTCCGGGCTTTTATATTAAAACGCGGAGGGCGCAAGGGATTTGTTGGGAATGACCTTAGCCATCCTGCATTGTGCATGAGACAGCCACCGGGCTTCGACAGATCCCTGTCAGCACTCACAAGCACCCTTTGGGTGAAACAACCGCGATTGAGCCTGTCGACGGGCAACCAGCAGGTTTCGACAGGCTCACGCATAGAATGTTTTACGAGCAGCTAGCGGTTAATAAATGTTTACGATAACCCTACTACCTGACCGGTCTCCAGGTCAACATCCACATCATAGAATCCCGGGCGGGTGGGCAGGCCGGGCATGGTGCTCATCGTCCCCAATAACGGGTAGAGGAAGCCCGCACCAACCGAAGCGCGAACATCGCGCACCGGAATGCGATACCCTTTCGGCACGCCCTTCACATTGGCGTCATGGCTCAACGAAAGGTGTGTTTTGGCCATACAAATGGGTAGCTTGTCGAAACCAAGATCGGTATAGGCCTGGATGCGCTCTTCGGCCAGTGGTTCGTAATCGACGCCGTCTGCGCCGTACACCTCACAGGCTATGGTTTCAATTTTCTCTTTGATGGTTCGATCCAGCGGATAAAGGAAGTGGAACTGTGACGGCTTTTCGGCAGCTTTGACCACCTCTTTCGCCAGTTCCAAAGCGCCCTCGCCGCCTAATTCCCAGTGACGGCATACCACCGCCGCTTCGGCGCCGCCTTCGTCCACGGCGGCCTTGCGCACCACTTCCAGTTCGGCCTCGGTGTCGGCTGCAAAACTGTTGACTGCCACCACCACCGGGATTCCGTATTTACGGGCAATGCCGATGTGCGCCAGTAGATTACCCAGCCCGGCTTTCAGCAGGTCGAGATTTTCGTTAGTGTAAGCCGGGTCGAGCGGACGACCGGCGACCACCTTGGGGCCGCCGCCGTGCATTTTGAGCGCTCTAATGGTGGCCACCAGCACGACCACGTTGGGGATCAGGCCGGAGTAGCGGCATTTGATGTCGAAGAATTTTTCCATGCCCATATCAGAGCCGAAGCCGGACTCTGTGACGACATAGTCCGCCAGTTTAAGCCCGATCATGTCCGCCAGAATCGAGCTGTTGCCGTGGGCAATATTGGCAAACGGCCCGGCGTGCACGAACACCGGCGTGCCCTCGACTGTCTGCATCAGGGTCGGTTTGATGGCATCACGCATCAACACAGTCATGGCGCCCGCCACGCCCAGGTCATCAGCAGTGACGGCCTCGCCGCGCTTGTTGCGCCCAATGACGATCTCGCCAAAACGTTTACGCATATCCGCCAGGCTGGTAGTCAACGCCAGGATAGCCATGATCTCACTGGCAACGGTGATGTCGTAACCGGTTTCGCGCTGATGGCCCTGCTCCTCAGTTCCACGGCCAATGGTGATGCCGCGCAGGAACCGGTCGCTGGTATCGACCACCCGGCGGAAGGTGATCGTCTCGGGATCGATGTCCAGCCGACAGAAGCGAACGCGCTCCTCAGGGGTCATTTGTTCGGGGTCATCATAAGTGATGCCCAATTTCTTCATGCGGTTGCGCATGTTGATGGCGAAATGGCGCACGCCTTTTTTGTCTTTGGGGAACAGGCGAATGAACATCTGCTCATCGGTGGCTTCGGCCTCGTGCATGATGCGCACGTCAATGGCGGCTGCCAGCAGGTTATTGGCAGCCGTGATGGCGTGAATATCGCCGGTCAGGTGCAGATTGAAATCCTCCATAGGGATTACCTGGCTGTAACCGCCGCCCGCTGCCCCGCCCTTGATGCCAAAGGTCGGTCCCTGGCTGGGTTGGCGGATGCAGGTCATCACTGACTTGCCCAGATGCGCCCCCAGCGCCTGACTCAAGCCCACGGTCGTTGTGGTCTTGCCTTCACCCAGCGGGGTGGGCGTGATGGCAGTCACATCGACGTATTTGCCATTGGGGATAGCTTTGAGCCGGTCAAGGACTTCCAGCTTGACCTTGGCTTTGTACGGCCCGTAGAATTCGATTTCCTCCGGCAGCAGTCCAAGCTCTTCAGCGACCCGAGCGATGGGTTTTAAGGTTGCCGCCTGGGCGACCTCGATATCCGACGGAACCGGCTTAACCCGATTTAACCGGGTCGCCTGGAACGGACGCTTACCGCCTTGATTTGTCTGTGACGACATCATTAACGCTCCTATGTAGATTTGTTAGACCAATGGATGGGATTAATTATCGGAGAAATCGGCCTGAAATGCAAGTGATGAAGGTAGAAAATACCCTAATAATCCGACATCTATAAAATATACGGCAAATGGATTGGTTCACGCCAATTGTAGGGCTGCTGTAAACGGGCTACCTAGCCTTCACAGAAAAGCACAGCAAACCGCATAACTTGACTGAACAACTCCAATTTCCTATAATGATAATAGAAACACCGCAGCCCGCACAATTGAGGCAACCCCAATATTGAATGCATTCCAGGCCGTTCGCACATTTGCGGGCGGCTTTTAAGTGAGGAGGCAGAAATGATCCAGATCAACCTGACCCAGGATGAAATTCAACTCCTGAAAAACTTGCTCGATACCTACCTTGAGGACCTCCGGGTAGAAATTCACGCCACGGACAATATGGATTACAAGGAAATGCTGCGCAGCCGTAAAGCCATCCTGCTCAAACTGATGGAGGCCTTACCGAAGGAACAGAATTTACCGCTGGCTGAATGAGTAAATTTTTCAAATGCGTCGGACAATAGCTAAAGCCGCTGTTATTCTGAGCCGCAGGCGAAGAATCTCCTTAAAGCCGTGCCGGACCCTTCGACAGGCTCAGGGACCGGCGAAATCCTTCGGCCTAACGGCCTCACTCGCAGAGTGCCCCACCCGAAGGGTGCTCTATGAGTACGGGCAGGAAGACAGTTACACTTGTGGGGCGGGAGGGGGTCGAACCCTCACGATGTCTCCATCGACGGATTTTAAGTTTATGGGATCTGCTGATTCCACTATTTCCTATTACAAGAAATGGAATAATTTGTCAATCCATTTACTCAACATCCATTTACTCAACTAATGATTCAATTGCCTTGTTGTGTACTCCTACCTATTTTCAGCAATGCTATACTTATTTTTACGGGAGGTAACAATCAAATGCCATTAGGGGATAAAAATCAAAAGCGCGAGAAAAGTAAATACCCAAATACCATCTCATTATTACAAAGTCTTCAAGATAAATCCGATACTCAAATATGGATGGAATTGAGTAAAAAAAATATTGACAAGCAAGTGTTTACTGCTTTTTATAATTTCGATGATGACATTAGTGAGTACTTACAGAATAAGAATGTCTCAATAATTAAAAAGTTTGCTTACGCAATCTCAGATGCTTTGGCGCGAGGGGTGACAGACAAGATACCAGAGCATTTTAGATTATTTGCTTCGGATTGTTATGTTTTGATGGATGATTATTTAAATGCCATATCGGTTATGCCAACCCCATCATTATCTCAAAGATGGTCCTTGGTAGGAAACCAGCTACTATCATTAAGGTACTACACAAAAACTAATTTTGAAACAAAAGAATTGATTATGACATTTGGTGCAGAAGTAACCGAATATTGCAAACACCATTTAGAAGAAGTTGATAAATATACAGATATAGTGATTCCCAGAGGTGCTTTCAGGAATAATTTGTTAACCACTTGGGTTGAGACATGCTCTCACCAACAATACTTAATATTTAATGCATCTCCACATGTCTATTGCGCAACGAAATTATCTGCAATCGAACAATTCAATTTCTTTGCAAATCCACTTGTCGAACAATTTGTAAATGAGGTAACCCGCGCGGCAGAAAACGCTGTTAGGGAGGATTTGGGCTTACCAAAAGTTGGTGAAGGTTGGATATCTGAAACAAATTTATATTATCAAATTAAGCAAGCATTGAGCCCACTTGAAGTAATCCAACATGCTTCTCCTGTATGGTTAGGAAAACAACACCTTGATGTCTTCATTCCAGATTTGAATGTTGCAATTGAATATCAAGGCACACAACATGACCAAGCAGTAGATTATTTTGGAGGTGAAGAAAGCTTTATTGAAACCCAAAAAAGGGATTTGAGAAAATTACGTGAATGTAGAAAAAATGGGGTTCGGATAATATATGTTCGTTCCAGATATGTGTTGTCCGATTTGATAGCTGATATTTATGGAGAAATTCGTTCAGAATAATAAAATTTTTGGTCACTATCCAATTGTGGCCACTGCCCATTAAACAGCTCTGGTTTGAAGATCTGATTGAGAACCAGGCAGCCAAACAACTCAATATTGGCCACTACTTGTGGCGATTTCTTTTTAGGTAAGGCCTTACAGCCCTCTCGATTACGGCTAACTCGGCGAGAAGGTTTGTGGAGTAGTCGTCTGGTACGTCAACAGATGATTTATAAACAATCTTCTCGAATGTTCGTACAATCTCCTGTATTTTCTCATCCGGATTCGGTCTAAATGCATAAAGGTGGAACATTTGTATCGCAGTATATAAATTCATTACGCTTACTCGAATTCCCAACAATTTATCCTTAACTTCCGTTCCCCAAACCGCTTCGGCTTCAGCCGCTGTTAATTGCAAATCCTGGAAATTGCTAACAACATCCTTCCAGCGATTGTTATAAACCGCTTCACTCCTTCTCCTTCTAACGTCCGGTGCATCAGAATCATTATCAAGGTTGGATTCCTTTGCGGCTCGATATTCCTCTTCGGCTAAAATTAATGGATTTCTTACATTTTCAAGGACGTCCCTAAGCCGGTATGTGGCTTTTAGAATCCGTTTGGCCAGCTCGTACTCAACAGTTCCTACAAGCTGGTTTTTCCATGTTTGAAGTCCCATGAACGCTACAACTGTCGCAGCAATTATTGAGATGATCGTAATAACATCTTTAACTAACGTCACATAAGGTTGGCTTGCTGTTAGAATTTCGTCCATTTCCTACCCCTTTTCTTCTTTACTTTATATCAATGTCCGGACTCATGCAAGCGATCTACCGGGCTTCCCTTCTCGTGCGCCGTCCGGGTGTCTGTATCATCCTGGTCGAGATAACGCCTCATCACCTGGGAGGACCGCCAGCCACCCATCTTCTGTAGTGTGAAAATATCCGTCATTAATCGCAAATGCCTGCCCGAAGGCGTGTGCTGGCACGGGGAAAAGCAGGGACGTTTTACTCTGTGGGGCGGGAGGGGGTCGAACCCTCACGATGTCTCCATCGACGGATTTTAAGTCCGTTGCGTCTGCCGATTCCGCCACCGCCCCAGGATGTGCTAATTGTAATCCATGCCGGTTAGGCGTCAAGGCTGGCCAGCCAGTTTTAAATTTCAAAAAAATCCCCTGGATCATCCAAAGATTTCGTGTTATACTTTCTCCTCGCGCTGGTTTCCAAATCAGTGCACGGTCTAATTGTAAAATTTTTGGAAGGATAGTTGCGATGGAAGATTTGCTCAAAGCAATTGAGGCGCCGGTTAACCCCAATATCCCAGATTTGCGCCCTGGTGACAGCGTTTCGGTTCATGTGAAAATCAAAGAAGGCACCCGCGAGCGTATTCAGGAATTCAAGGGCACCATTCTTTACCTGCATAATGACGGCGTTAATTCCACCTTCACCGTGCGCCGCCTGGCGACGAACGGGATTGGCGTGGAACGCACTTTCCTGACCCGCTCCCCGCGCATCGACAAGGTCGTGGTGGAACGCCGCAATGAGGTTCGCCGCGCCCGCTTGTTCTTCCTGCGTGGACGCACCGGCAAGAGCGCCCGACTCAAGCAAAAGTTCAACTAGCCCGCATTCTTTTTTGCCATTGAAAAGGGCGCAGCCTGAAACCCAGGTTGCGTCCTTTTTTCGGTATAATCGCAACCGTAGAGGTCTCATGCCAGCACCCATCATTGGAATCACATCCGGTCATACGCTTTCAAAAGACCAGGTCGTCACAATCTCGCTTTCGGAGAAATATACCGAGTCTATTCAAAGAGCAGGCGGCATTCCGGTTATCCTGCCGTCAACCCTGGATGATTCCGAGCTGTTTGACCTGTTTGAGCGCCTGGACGGGTTTTTACTAACCGGCGGTGGTGATATCGATCCGGCTATCTTTAACGGCACACCCCATCCCAATGTGTACGGCATCGACCATGCCCGCGATTTCCTGGAGATTGAGCTGGTGCGCTATGCCACCCACAATCAGATCCCTTTCCTTGGCATTTGTCGCGGCATGCAGGTCATTAATGTGGCGCTGGGCGGTACGCTGTTCACCGACATCAGCGCTCAACTGCCCGACGCCGAGCGTCATGACTTATATCCAAATATCCCGCGCAACAAAATTGCGCATGTGGTGAGCATCCACAAGGACAGCCTGTTGAGCAACCTGGCAGGAGTGACCAAATTATCGGTCAACAGCCTGCACCACCAGGCTCTGGATGCCATACCGCCCATCCTGCAGCCTGTGGCACACTCCGCTGACGACCTGGTCGAGGCGGTGGAATTGAAGGACCACGCCTTTGGCCTGGGCGTGCAGTGGCATCCTGAGTGGCTGGTCGAGTCGCAAGCCAATCAGGCCATCTTCCGCGGGCTGGTCGAGGCAGCGCGGGACCACAAATGAGCGAGTCTGACGTTCCGGTCGGGGTATTCGATTCGGGGGTCGGCGGCCTGTCGGTGCTGCGCGCCATCCGCGCACTATTGCCGGCGCAGGGGTTGTTGTATTTTGGCGACCAGGCGCATGTACCTTACGGCCCGCGTTCGCTGGAGGAAGTGCGCGCTTTTTCGGAAGAAATAACTCGCTTCCTGCTGCGGCGTGGCGCGAAATTGATCGTGGTCGCCTGCAACACCGCTTCCGCAGCCGCGCTGCAACATCTGCGGCTGACTTTTCCGCAAGTCCCCTTTGTTGGCATGGAACCGGCGGTCAAACCGGCCGCCGAAACCAGCCGTACCCACCGGGTGGGCGTGCTGGCAACGCCGGCCACCTTCCAGGGCGCATTGTACGCATCGGTGGTCGAGCGATTTGCCAGCGGCACCACTATTTTTCAGGATACTCTCCCCGGTCTGGTCAATGAGATCGAGGCGGGCAGGCTGGCAGGGGCAAAAACACGCCGAATTTTGGAAAAAGCGCTGCAGCCCATGCTGGCTGAACAAATCGATACGGTCGTGCTGGGCTGCACTCACTATCCTTTCGTCATCCCGTTGATTCAAGAAATCGTCGGTCCGGCCGTGCAGGTGATCGACCCGGCGCCGGCAATCGCCCGCCAGACCCGCCGCCTGCTGGGGCAGCACGGCTGGTTGGCGCAAAATGAAGCCGCCGGTTTTCTGCGTTTCGTCACCAGCGGCGCTGCCCAGCCCTTCGCAAAAATCCTGCCGCGCCTGCTTGGAGAAAACGGCCCGGTGGAAGGGGTGCGTTGGAACGGCTCCAACCTGCCTGACTGATTCACCTGATAGCCGCCATATTAAAACCCGTTGAAAAAACGGGCGATTTGATATACTAATCCATAGAGGAGTATCAACCCTATGGCTCGCATCGAAATCGAACTCGACCCGGTGATACGCATCACCACTGACGCAATTGGCCAGCCCGGTCAGCGGGTTTTTTACCTGCAAGGCCAGGACGATCATCAAACGGTTACGCTGTTGATCGAAAAAGCTCAAATTCAGACGCTATCGGTGGGGGTGGAGCAATTTTTCAATGAATTGGATCAACGCCTGCCCGATTTGACACCCGTCTCGGCTGAATATGTCGAAGCGGCGATGCGGATTGAGCCCCCGTTCGATCCACTCTTCCGAATTGGCGAACTGGGTCTGGCATACGACGCTGATCGCGACCTGGCCTGCCTGGTAGCCAATGAAATCCTCTCGGAAGAAGTAAGTGAGGAGGAGGCAGGCGTGGTACGGTTTTGGTGCACCCGCTCACAACTGCTGGCACTGTGTACCTGGGGATCCGAGCTGGCGTCCCGCGGGCGCCCACTCTGCCCACAATGCGGCGAACCCATGGATCCATCCGGCCATTTTTGCCCCAAGAAAAACGGCCACAAACACTGAGCACTTTTGCGGAGACCATATTAAACATGGCATCCCGCGCAGATTTAAAAACAACGCTGACCGCTCTACAAAAAGGCGAAATTGACCTGGAAGGGCAGTTGGAAGTAGGCTCGAACAGTACCTTTCTGGTGACTCTGCGTTACCCCGGGTTCGAAGACCGGGCAGTTTACAAACCGGAACGCGGCGAGCAGCCCTTATGGGACTTTCCGGAGGGCACCCTTTCACGCCGCGAGGTAGCTGCCTTCCTGGTCAGCCAGGCGCTGGGGTGGAAGCTGGTGCCGCCCACAGTTTATCGCCGCAAAGCTCCTCTGGGACGCGGTTCTCTGCAACTTTTTGTGGACCATGACCCTGGCTATCACTATTTTTCCTTTCGCCCCGAGCATCGGGCGCGTCTGCAAAAAGCAGCCGCCTTCGATGCCATCATCAACAACGCTGACCGTAAGGGCGGTCACGTCATTGTGGATGCCAACGACCATATCTGGTTGATCGATCACGGCGTCTGCTTCCATGAGGAAGACAAACTTCGTACCGTTATCTGGGATTTCGCCGGGAAGCCGCTGCCGACTGACCTCTGTTCTGACTTGCTGCGCCTGACGCATCAACTGGGTCGGCCGGAACACAAAACCACTCGCCTGTTGATCCAGCTTCTCTCTGAGGCGGAAGTTCAGGCGCTTGCCAACCGCGCGCAGCGCCTGGTGGAAGCCGGGGCTTTCCCTTCTCCCCGTCCTGACCGCCGCCCCTATCCCTGGCCGCCGGTTTAACAGCGGCGCATTCCAATGGCTTGCCCGCGCGCTTTAATCCGGCTATGATAGAGGTATCACACTAGCGGAGAACATAAACATGAAACAGATCGCCCTGGTTATGGTCGGGTTTGGCAATGTCGGGCAGGCGTTTGCGCGCTTGCTGCTGCGCAAAAAGCCGGTCCTGGCTGAAAAATTTGGTTTGGAGTTCATTGTTACCGGCATCATCACCGGGCGGCACGGCGGCGCAATCAACTCGGGCGGTATCAACCTGACCCGCGCCCTGGAGATCATTCAACACGGTCAATCGCTTGACATTCTCTCCGAACAGCCCGTTCCTGCCAGCGTCACGGATTTTATTTTTTCCAGTTCGGCGGATGCCATGCTGGAGACCTCGCCGGTCAATCACCACACCGGACAGCCAGCCATTGACCATATCAAAGCAGCGCTGAACAAGGGGATGCATGCCATCACAGCCAACAAGGGACCGGTCGTTCACGGCCTCGCCGAGCTGAACAAAATGGCGGCAATGCGCGGCAAGCGTTTCATGTATGAATCGACGGTGATGGACGGCGCGCCGATCTTCTCGCTCTTTCGCGGTCCGTTGCCAGCCGCGGATTTGCAGGGCTTTACCGGCATTCTGAATTCCTGCACCAACTTCATTCTTGGTCTGATGGAGAAGGGCCTGTCGCTGGAAGAAGCCATTGTCGAAGGCCAAAAAATTGGCATCACCGAAACCGACCCCTCTGCCGACATCGACGGCTGGGATGCTGCCATCAAGGTGGCAGCGCTGACCAGCGTATTGATGGACATCCCCCTTAAACCGCAGCAGGTGGATCGCACCGGCATTCGCGAGATTACCCCGGCGATGCTGCAGGAAGCGCAGCAAGCCGGCGAGCGCTGGAAGCTGGTATGCACTGTCCGGCGTGAAGGTCAGCGGCTGCTCGAAGCCAGCGTCAAACCGGCGCGGGTTGCGCCGGGCTCGCCGTTGTACTCCATCGAAGGTACCAGTTCCTATGTCGAGTTCAAGCTGGACGTTTTGCCCGGGCTGGGAATCGTCGAGGGCAACCCCGGGCCGGACACCACGGCTTACGGCATGTTGGCCGATTTACTCAACGTACTGCGCGGACAATAAATGGGCGAAGCGTTTCTACTTGCCGGGGGCGTCATTTCCTCCGTTGAAGATGGATTCCAGGGCTGGCTGGAAAACCAGCACTTGCGCTTGGCCTGGCTGGAGGAGATTCACCAAATCTCAGGAGTTTCAGCGTTAGAATCTCCACAGACATTTCCAGTTTTTAACTGGCCGGTTGACTCTGCCTCCGCTCACCGCCTGCTACACTTGCTGATCGCCGACATCGAACTGGACAGACGTGAGATGGTCGGGTTGGCGATAACAGAAGCTGGCAATTCCTTCGGGATGGTGCTTGGGTCGCCGACTGCGCTCGGGCGGCGCAACCTATTGCCGGTAGCCCGGCTGTGTGCGTTTTCGCTGCCCAATGAAGCCGACTTCGATCTGGTTATGGATGGGTTGAAAAGTGGGCTGGCCGCCAGTGATATAGAGCCTTCCCACGTTTTTGCTTTATCCCAATTGACACCGGTCTCCGATACCCTCCAGAAGGCGGCAGCAGGATTGAACCCTGCCCTGTCGGTCAAAACCTCTACCGGAATGGTTGCGGCCCTGCTCGACCTGCTGCAAACTACCCCGGTATCCGGCAGCGCCGGGTTGTTGGCGCAGCCATCCGTTGGTCTGGTGACAGTGGTGGAAAAGATATGAGCCGCGTTTATCTGGCAATGGGCACCAACCTCGGCGACCGGATGTTGAACCTGGCGCAGGCACTTACATTGCTGCCACCTGCGTTGAAACTGCTGCGCTGCTCGCGGGTGTACGAGACCCCGCCCTGGGGTTACCTTGACCAGCCAGACTTTTTGAATATGGCCATCGAAGGCGAAACCACTCTCGAACCGCTCATGTTGTTGGACTGGCTCAAATTATTGGAAGAAAAAATTGGGCGAAAGAAAAGCGAGCGCTACGGCCCAAGATTGATCGATCTGGATATTCTGTTTTTCGACGACCTTCAGATGCAAAGTGAGCGGCTGGAAATCCCCCACCCACGCCTTGCAGAACGCGCTTTCGTGCTGGTGCCGCTGGCAGACCTTGCGCCTGATCTGGTGCATCCGGTTGCTCACGCGACCGTCCGCGAGTTGTTAGCAAAAGTTGACCGCAGTGGAATCGCCGCCGTCACTACTGATGAGGATACTACTCCGGGTGATATAGGGTTAGCGCTGCAGAATCACCCGGGGGCGCTGAATCGCTACCTGCGTTTGCCTCCTTCACACCAGCGCGAGTATCTCAAACATATTCAAGAAGCCCATAAATCCGCCACACGCCAGCGCCGCATTGCCTGGATGCTCGATCGGCTGACTGAAGAAGGTAACCTGCCATGACTGCTACAAGACTGGATTTTGGCACGCGAACTTTTGTAATGGGGATTATTAACCTGACGCCTGACAGCTTTTCGGGTGACGGCCTGCTGGGCGATGGCGAGTTGGTTACCGCGGCGCTCGACCAGGCGCGGCGGTTTGTGGCCGCGGGCGCCGATATTTTGGACATCGGCGGCGAATCCACCCGCCCGGGCGCGCAACAGGTCACGGTTGATGAGGAAATCGCCCGCATCGAACCCGTCATGTGTGCGCTGGCAGCCGCCGACCTGGATGTGCTGCTCTCGGTCGATACCTACAAAGCCGCTGCCGCCGAAGCGGCTCTTAAGGCCGGCGCGCACTGGATCAATGATGTCTGGGGACTGCGCGCTGACCCGCAAATAGCAGCAGTGGCAGCCCGCCACCATGTACCGGTGGTGTTGATGCATAACCGTTCCAAACCTGGCAATGCCGACCTGCAGCAGCGGCTGGGCGGGCGTTATGTCGGCATGGAGTACGACAACTTGATCGCGGACGTGTCCCGCGAGTTACTGGAGAGCGTGGATATCGCCTTGCAAGCCGGGATTGCTCGCGAAGACATCATATTGGATCCCGGCATAGGCTTCGGTAAAACGGTCGAACAGAATTTGATGCTGCTGAACCGGCTGGATGCGATCAAGGCTCTGGGGTACCCGCTGCTGCTGGGTCCTTCACGCAAGTCCTTTATCGGCTATACCCTCAATTTGCCCCCCGACCAGCGCCTGGAAGGCACCCTGGCAGCCTGCTCTATCGGCATCCAGCGCGGCACGGACATCCTGCGCGTACATGACGTCGAACCCGTGGTGCGGCTGGCTCGCATGACGGATGCCATTTTGCGCTCCATGTAGGCAAACTTTAGTTTGTATTATATGTAGGACAAACTTTAGTTTGTCTCGCGCACAGGCGTGACTTCCAGAATTGAAGACTGCGCTACGCGATTTCTTCTTCCCCTGGCGTCAGCCAGAATCGCTTCCAGGCGTATAAAATCCCCAGGTACAGAACAGCAACGATTACCAGTTGCACAAGCGCAAGCAGCGGATCATATACCTTGATATTAAATAAAGCCGGTGAAGGCAGCGCCGTGTTGGGAAACGTAACCAGCAAGGTGGCATAAAGGTTGTTGGCGGCGTGCAGCCCAAGCGCCATCTCCAGCCCGCCGCTTTTGAGGGTGACCCAGCCCAACAACAAGCCAATCCCAAGATACAACGGCAGCGTCAGCAGCATCCCGTACGCGCCGACTTCCGGGTTAAGACCATGCAGCGCCATGAACACCACTGACGGAACGATGAGCGGCAGCCAGATCTTCTGGCTGAAACGACCCATCCACTGCGTCAAATAGCCGCGGATGATCAACTCTTCGGTCGAAGTCTGCACCGGCACAAGGATCAATGTCAGCAGCAAGAACGGAAAAAATGAAGCCGGATCGAAGTTAAAGCTGTAATTAGCCGGATCGATCAGCCAGAGAACCAGATCACTGGCGCCTGCCAGCACAAACCAGATTGCTCCCGATAGCAAAACTTTGACCCACGAAAATCCCCCGCCCGGATGCAGCAGCGACATCAACCCGCGTTTATGCAGCAACTTCAGGCCGCCCCATAATGCCAGTAAGGCAAAAGGAAAGGGTAGCATGGTCAGGAACAACATGGTAAAGTTCGAATAGGTGGTGATATCCGGGCTGCCTTCGACGGCAATAGCTACCACAGCCAGAATCACCCCGGCGCCCAACGAAAACCAGATGATAGCGAAAAAGGTCAGCAGATAACGCCAGAATTGATTTGCTTCGCCGCGCGCGGGGTCAAGATATGAAAGTTTCATGGGCATTGGTCCAATACAGGCTGAGAATCGGTTGAAAGTCTGGACTCAGGGTCGTACGTCCCAGTATACCTGTTTCAAGGAAATATGCTTTTAGGAATAGCACAGATTTCGTCATTCTTGACCGGGATGCTTTATTTTTACGTCAAATTTCCTTATACTGATGGTGAATATGGAGCAAATCGAACGCCCATTTTTGCCTGCTGCCCTGCCCCCTCCTGCGCTGCCGTTGGCGCGTTATCTGCCGCCGCTGCCGGAGGGCATGGTCGCACGCTGGTTAACAGAAAATGTTCTGCCCGGTGCCTGGGTGCTGGATCCCTTCGGTTCCACTCCGCTGGCAGCACTGGAAGCCGCCCGGGCCGGCTACCGCATACTGGTCGCCAGTAACAACCCAATTCTCAGTTATATGCTGGAAATCCTGGCGGATGCGCCACCGGCGCGGGAATTCGAAGCAGCCATCGCCGCCTTGAGCGAATCGCGCCGTGGTGAAGAACGGCTGGAGCAGTATCTTTATGCACTGTACAGCACCCCCTGCCCGGTGTGCAGCCAGACCGCCCAGGCAGTGGGATACGTCTGGCAGCGTGAACAAACGGCGCCGGTGAAGGTCCGCTATCACTGCCCGGCCTGCGGCAGTGACGGCGAAAAACCTTTTGCGCCTGCCGATCAGGAACAACTGGCTGCTGCCGGGAGTGACGCCATGTCCCGTTCGCGGGCGCTTTCACGCATTTTGCAGGAGGGTAACGAGGAGCAGCGCAGCACGGTGGAAGAAGCGCTCAAGGCCTACCTGGCCCGCCCGCTGAATGTATTGAGCATGTTGATCAATCGCAGTGAAGGTCTGTCTTTACCGCCGGAGCGTAAACGCCTGTTAACTGCATTACTGATCAGCGTTTGCGACGAAGCCAATACCCTGTGGCCCTGGCCGGCAGCCCGACCCCGACCGCGCCAGTTGATCGTCCCACCGCAGTTCCACGAAAACAATTTATGGCTGGCGTTGGAACAGGCCGTAGCTGACTGGAGCAGCCAGCCTGCCCCGGTACCGCTAACCCATTGGCCGGCATTTCCCCCGGAAAGTGGCGGGATTTGCCTGTTTCAGGGACGCATCAAATCTCTGCTGCCGCTGCCAAGCGATGTGCGGCCAGCCGCCATTTTAAGCGCCGTGCCTCGGCCAAACCAGGCTTTCTGGACGCTGTGCGCCCTGTGGTCAGGCTGGTTGTGGGGGCGTGATGCAGTCACCCCGCTGCGCGGCGCGCTCGAGCGACGCCGCTATGACTGGCACTGGATGACCCATGCACTGCACAGCGCGCTATCGGGGTCCAATCAGCGCCTGGCGGCCGGTACGCCCTTCTTCGCCATCGGCAGCGAGCTGACCCCGGGTTTCCTGCTTGCATTGTTGAGCGCCCCGGTCGCTGCCGGCTTTGGCCTCGAAGGCCTGGCCGTCAGCGGAGAAGAAAATCTGGCGCAATTTTGGTGGCGTTCCGGGATTTCTGCCGACCCTCCGGCTAAAAAAAGCCCCAAGCTCATCAGCCGCCAGGCAATCCAATCCTATTTAACCCGACGCGGCGAACCCGCCAATTACCTCTCCCTGTATACGGTCTCGCTTGCAAGCCTGGTCACTGCCGGGCAACTGCCGCACGACGTTGACGAAGTCGGCAGCGATCTGATGGCTCGCACCCAATCCACACTGGCTGAATTGTTGGAAGATCGTTCTTTCCTGGTGCGGTTTGCCGGAAAAACCAGCTCCGAAGAGGGCGGCGTCTGGTGGCTGGCAGAACCAGCCGATTCTGAAATCCCGCTGGCCGATCGCCTGGAAAGAGAGGTGGTCAACCTTTTGACCCGCAGCACGGAGGTCTGGCGGCAGGAGGTGGACGAGGCGATTTACCAGGCTTTCCCGGGTCTGTTGACGCCTTCCGCTGAATTGATCGAAGCCTGCCTGAACTCCTACGGAGAAACTGCCGGGAACCAGCCCATGTTATGGCGATTAGCCGGGCAGGAGCAGCCCGCCGCCCGCCGCGGGGATTTGAAATCAGCCGCGGTGCTGCTGGCGCGCCTGGCGGAAGGCCTGGGGTACCAGGCGACGGGGGAAGATCCAATTCAATGGAAAGATAAGAACGGGAAAACCACTTACCTGTTCTTCGTCATGGCTTCCAGCCAGATCAGCCGCTTTGTATTGGAAACACAACCCGTGCCGGCAAGCCGCTGTGTTCTGGTGCTGCCGGGTGGACGTTCTACATTATTGAACTTGAAACTACGCCGCGATCCGCGCCTGAATGCTGCCGTTGAAAGCGGCTGGCATATCCTCAAATTCCGCCACCTGCGCCAGTTAGCAGGGATGACTAACCTGACCCATGCTCTGTGGGAGGAACTGCTGGACGGCGATCCACCTCGTTGGGAAGAAGCCACCCAGATCGCGATGTTCTAGCCGGTTTTACCCAACCGTGGTCAACAACCAGGACACTGGCGTCAAAGTCGCCTCTGTCGGCGTTCCAGTGGGGGAGCTTGTGGAAGTCGGGGTAAACGTTGCGGTCAAGGAGGCGGTTGAAGTCGGGGTAAGCGATGCTGTCAAAGAGCTGGTCGAAGTCAACGAAGCGGTTGGCGAAAATGTCGCTGTAGGCGTGGGTGTGGCGGTAGGCATAGGGGTGGGGGTCAGCGTGGGAGTGTTGGTGATCGTCGGCGTACTGGTAGAAGTCGGTGTTCTGGTTGGCGTGGCAGTGGGTGTTGCGGTGGGCGTAGGCACCTGTAAATTGAGATGCAGTTTGCGTACAGCGTACGTGTCGTGATCGCTGGTCAGGTAAATGCGCAGCGTCACGCCGCCAACCCTCACGTTGGTAAGATCCCAATCCATCAAAAACATAGGCTGGTCCGATTGCGGGCCGCCAAGATACAACAATTCCCAATCAGCCGGGTCGTCGCCGATCCCATATTCCAGTTTGTAATCCTTGTAGGCCGTAGGCACCTTGATCAAGGCGTAAATTTGCAGCGGAGAAGTTGTGACCGTCTGCCAATCGTTAAGACCGGCAAACAAAATCAACGGGCGCTGGTCTTCCACGGTACATTCGCGCTGCGGGGTAAAGAAAATCGGCTGCTCGAACCCGTTGGCCGTCGTCCAATTTCGGCCTTCTTCTGTTTCGAGCACCCATTTGACCGCGCTCTGATCGGTGATGTTGAGGGCAAATTTATCCTCTACATAATCCGGACAGGCAGAGGATGCAGTCAGACCAGTCCAGGTATCGATGCGCACCTTTTTCCACAAGTCCTCTTCTTTTGGCCTCGGCATCTGGTCGTAGGCGAAAACCTCGGTTTTCTGTGAAGGGCACCATTCCGAAGGTTCCGAGCCAGAGATCGCGCAAATGACACGATCCAACACACCGGCCGGGCGCACAAAGGCTGAATAATTCCCGCCGGTCAACTGTTGGGCAGCAATTTTGATGAATTCAGACCAGATAGGAGCCGCACCGGTCAAACCGGTGGTGTTCTGCATGGGTGTGTAATCCGCGTTCCCTACCCAGACCCCTACCACCACATCCGGTGTGTAGCCTATTGTCCAGTTGTCGCGATAGTCGTTGGTGGTGCCGGTTTTAGCCGCGGCAGGAAAACCGACATTCAAAACCGAGTTGGCACCGAACATTGGGGTACGAGCATCATTATCTGACAGGATCGAACTGATCAAGTAAGCATGTTCTGCGCGCACCACTTGTTCGCCGGCTGGCGGCTGATATTCGTAAACCACATTGCCTTTGAAGTCCACGATTTTGGTAATCGATACGGATAGCATCTTGCGGCCTTCATTGGCATAAACAGCATAAGCGCCGGCCAATTCCAGCAAGGATACGTCACCGCCGCCCAGGGTCAGTGACAGGCCATAATCGGAGCGGGTGAGTGAAGTGATACCCAGTCGTTTGGCGTACGCAATCAACCCATCCTGCTCGGGGGTGATGGTCTTGTCATATATTCCAACAAATTGCAGCGCTTTCACCGCCGGGATATTGAATGAATTTGCCAGCGCTGTGCGCACGGTCACGGGTCCGTGAAAGCGCCCGTCATAATTGACGGGTTGGTACGGCTCGCGCTGGTCTGCCGGGTCGCCTGAAGGTGGGAAATCAGTCGGAACATCCCAGATCAGGGTGGAAGGCGTCCACCCTTTTTCAAACGCAGCACCATAAGTCAGCGGTTTAATCGCTGATCCAGGCTGGCGGGGACTGACGGCCATATTAACTTGCCCTGAGATGGCCGCATTATAAAAATCGGGCGAGCCTACCATCGCCAGAATTTCACCGGTTTTTGGGCTCATGGCGACCAATGCGCCGTTGTGGGCATTGTTAGCTTCCAGTAAACTGATCTGGTCGCGCAGTAAACGTTCTGCCTGCTCCTGCAGTGAAGGATCCAGGGTGGTATATACGGTAAAACCCGATCGGTAGATCGTCGCCGGATCGTACATGCTCTCCAATTGTGATCGCACGTAATCTACCCAGTGTGGAAAGCGAATCGTGCCGCTGTGCGGGACATAAACATACGATTCCATCTCGCGCACCGCGTCCACTGCGGCCTGCTGGTCAACACACACCGGACTGGCAGAAGTGCTGACATAGATACAATTTCGCTCCTGGCTGAGCTGGTACATCAATACGATAACGGTCTGGAAGCGCCCCATTGTGCCTTCGTAGTTCGACTCGATGTCATACACCACCGGCGATTGCGGAATCCCGGCTAAAAATGCGGATTGTCCCAGAGTGAGTTTGTCGGCTGAGGTATTGAAGTAAGTCTCGGCCGCCGCTTCGACGCCGTAGGAGAGTTTACCGTAGTAATACTCGTTGAGATACAGCTCCAGAATTTCTTCCTTGCTGTAGCGGCGGGTCATTTCAGCCGCTAATACGATCTCACGTGTTTTGCGTTCCACAGTTTGCTGATAACGTTCGTCCGGGCCAAGCAGCAGTGACCGCGCCAATTGCTGAGTAATCGTCGAAGCGCCGGATGCAATCCCGCCGTTGGTATAGTTTTGCACCATCGCGCGGGCAATGGCTACCGGGTCGAAACCGGGATGTGTGTAGAAATCTTTATCTTCGGTCGCCAGGGTGGCAGCGATTAAATAGGGACTTATTTTTTCCAGCGGTACGAATGTGCGTAAGCCGGCGCTAGGATCGATGATTTCGTAAATTGTATTCCCGTTGCGGTCAACAATGCGGGTAGTTTCGAACTGGGAGGCTTTTGAGCGTAAATCGTCAACGCTTGGCAGGCTGGCGGCAATGCTGAAGTACTTGTAAACCATGAACGAGCCGACCCCCAGGCCAGCCATGACCAGCAAGAACAACAGCACAATAAAGATGCGCAGTAGGCAGCCCACCGGTCGATTCCAACTGCTGCCATTGGTTGGCGGCTCAGGGGGAATGACAGGCGGAGGCGGCGGAACGCCCGGGCGCTGCACTTTAACGCCTGGCCGGGCTGGCGGTGGAACCGGGCGCGACCCGGCAGAAGGGCGAGTAGCCTGTGTATCCGCCGGACGTGCATGCGACAACGCCGCCGGGGTCACCCGGGTGGCATCCACATCCACCTCTTCCACCCGCTGCGGCAGGTGTGCCGGATCGCTGCTGAAAGGCGGCGGTGGCGTCGGAGTACCGCCTGTGCCGAGCGGACGCGTACTATTGGCGCGTGTTTGTTCGCCAAAGGAAGAGGGCGGCGTTTTTTCGAGTGGTGAAGGTTCGCCCGGCAGGCTCGGGACGGTCTGATCCGGATCGAAATGGGGCGTGGGCTCTTGCGGCGATTCAATTTCCTGGCCATACCAACCGCCGGTTGATTCCGGTGAGCCAGTCGGGTGGCGCATCAGCGCCGCGGTGTCCAAAGGTTGGGTGGGTTGCATGTCCGGAGAAATCTCCGGTTCGATCGCTTGAGTTTCAGCCTCAGCCGCATCCGGCGAGTAGGGAATTCCAGGTCTGGTAACATCTGCTGCCAGTTCGGTGGGAACGGTCTGATCGTTCTGCGTTTCCATTGGAACGGTTTGATCACCAGCATTTTCAGCCGGTGAAGGTGGTTCCAGCCCTACCGGTACAGTCTGGTCCGCCGACTTATCCTGGGTTTCAGGTTGATCTTCTTTGTGTTGCAGGGGTAGCGTGTTTTCTGAATCAATCGACCGGCGCAGAGGGCTGCCAGGCTGGGTAGATTCTGGATTGTTGTCTGGAGGATCAGATTTGGGTTTTTGTTCGTCCATGGATAAAATTATAAGTCCTGATAATGGCGTTTAATTCAGATAAGAATGCTGCAATATTGATACCACACAATTATAGTACCTGCCAGTTGCGTGCACTTTACAAAGCCTTGACGGTCTGGCGTATAAAAAGTTCCGCTGCTGCAAGAGATGTATAACAACAGGAGGTCGTCATGGAGGAAAGAAGCCATCTACCTCAGTAATACCAGCAGATTGTCCTTGAAATGGACGGTTCGTTATCCGGGCGTAGATTGACTTTCTCCTTTTACCAACCCCATTCGGCTCGAATCCTTCCCGCGGTTACCGGTTATGAATTGACCGCAGCCACAGTTCCTCTTACAATGCAGTCATGATCCACTGGAACCTCAAAGAGGGCGATCCGTTGCATCTGACCATCGCCTGTGACGCGCGGTTGGGCACACCGGATTACCTCAACGATCACACCTGGGAAATTCAATTGAGCGGCGGCACGCCGCCGGCAGTCAGTGTCCAGACCACCTATGGTCTGCGAGCCGGAATTATGCGGCTGTTCCCACGTTTTCAACACCAGGATCGCTGGTTGAGCAACCCGGCAGATTTTTACAGCCAGCCGCGAGTCGCCAGCATGTTCTCTAATTTTATTGCGCTAACTTACAGCCCATTTGAGGGTCTCGAAGTCCTCTCTGAGTTCTGGATACCTGAATCTCAGTTGCTAACCGGACGATTTACCTTCACCAACACTCGACGCACGAAAGAACACTATATATTCGAATGGATCGCGCTTCTTAGTCACCTGGGTGAAGGTTCGGGAATGGCAGTAGTTGAAAGCGGGATCAATCACATCCTGGAAGGAAAGACTGAGGGTCTTTCACCGGTCTGCATCATGACTGGCGGTCCCCTGCCCGGAAGTGGGCCTTACGCCGGGCTGGCTCACGAGATTGCGTTGGGCAAAAGCGATACCCGCCAGCTTACCTGGGCCCTGGCATCTCTGGCGGATAGTAAAGCCGGGCTGGTCCTGGCGCGCCAGACTACTACCCGCTCTTGGGATGCCGAGATCGCTCGCATCGAACTGCTGGAGGATTCGCAAAGCCTGATCATTTCCACTGGCGATCCCGATTGGGACGCTGCCCTGGCACTGTCACTGCGCGCCGCCAACGGATTGTTCTTTCCCGCCAACGAAAAAATGCCACAACCCTCGTTCGTTCTAACGCGCCGCCCGGATAATGGTTTTTCGCGGCGCGGCGACGGTCTGGATTACAGCCACCTGTGGAACGGTCAGACCGCGCTGGATGTCTGGTATATGACCAGTCTGATCGGCATTACGCAACCGGAACGATGCGCTGGCTTGTTGGAAAATTTCATCGCCGCCCGGCGCACAGACGGCTGCCTGGATTGGAAACCCGGGCTGGCCGGCCAGCGCGCCAATCGTCTGGCTCAACCGCTGCTGGCAGATATTGCCTGGAAAATCCATCAAATACAGGGGAACCCAGATTGGATTGCAAAAATCTACCCGGCGCTATTGGATTTCGTCCGCTGCTGGTTCTCTCCATCCTCAGACCGCGACCAGGACGGGTTCCCGGAATGGGAACACCCCTTCCAGACCGGTCTGGACGACGCGCCCATTTTTCATCCCTGGATGGACAACGCTCAGGGCGTCGACCCTGAAGTAGTGGAGAGCCCTTCCCTGGCAGCCATGTTGTACCGTGAATGTGGGGCGTTGGCAAAAATCGCCGCACTGTTAGAGCGGCCTGATGACGTTGCCTGGCTTGAATCTCGCCAACAGGTTTTGAACTCCGAGCTGGTCAGCAGTTGGTCGGAAACCCGCCATAGTTTTTCCTATCGCGACGCAGCCATACAAGACAGCCCGGCAGGGGAGACCTTGTTGAAAATCAGCAGCACTGGAACATTCCCGGTAATGCAAAGCCTGGGTAGTCCGCGCCGCCTGCTTATCAATTTTCGTCCGCGCGACGAAATGACTCGCCAGAGTTTGTTAATCCTGCATGGGGATACCCCCGACGGCCCTGTCACCGAAGAAGTGACCCCGCGCAATATCCACTGGCTGCATGGTACCGGGCGCTACACCAGCCGCCATCACTTTACCAGGCTGGTGGAGGTTGTGGCGCGCGCCATGCTCCCTGGCGATCGTTGCGAGATCGGCACCATTGACTTCACCAGTGAGGACATTTCACTGTTGGCGCCGTTATGGGCGGGGATGCCTGACCCTCAGCGTGGAGCACAAATGGTGGAGAACACCATCCTTAAACGTTATTTGCAACCGTTCGGGCTGCCGGTTTGTCCACCGGACCGTTGCACGGGAGATGGAACAACGACCGGGGAGGCCTGGCTGATCTGGAATCAACTGGTCGGTGAAGGAATGGTCGATTATGGTTATCGTAAAGAAGCCGCAGAGATTTTCAGCCGCATCATGCAGGCAGTCACTACCGGCTTGAAGACTGATTATGCTTTCTGGTCAGCTTACAATGCAGGCAGCGGGCGGGGCCAGGGGGAGCGCAATACGCTCAGCGGTCTTGTGCCAGTTGGATTTTTATTGAAGTTGCTTGGTTTGGTGCAAATTTCCCCAAATCGGGTAATTGTCGACGGATTAAATCCATTTTCGCGGTCAATTACGGTACAATATCGAGGAACAACGGTTGATTTTTTTGGGGATCGTACGCAGGTTTCCTTCGCCAACGGGCAGACGATATCTGTGCAGGGGGGCGGAATCCACGAGATTTCCCTTCCCTAAACACGAAAGGAGCGGTCTTAGATGAACGAAATGAACAACCCATCCCTCGTTACGGATACCTGTTTGATCGTCGTTGTGCAGGCGCAGGATGCTGAAAGCGCCGAAAATGCGCTTGGCGAGCTTGGATTCCACGTGACCCGCCTGCCAAGCTTTGGTGGTTTTCTCGGACGGCGCAACGCTACCTTGCTGGTAGCCTTGCCAGGCTTTCGCCGGGGTGAGGCCTTACGCTCCCTGGAAGAGAATTGCCGTCAGCGGGTGGAATATATTGCGGTTCCGCTTGAAAGCGCGCCGCTGCCGCTGCCAACCCCAACCCCGATCACGATCGGCGGCGCGACCGTTTTCACCCTGGAAGTCGAGCACTACGAGGAGTTATAGCCATGAAACTGATCATTGCAATTGTCCGCGACGTTGACAGCGACCCGGTCTCGCATGCGCTCACCTCGGCAAGCTTTCGTGTTACAGGGGTGGCTTCCAGCGGCGGTTTCCTGCGCAGAGGCAGAACTACGCTGCTGATCGGCGTAGAGGATGAGCAGGTCGAATCGGCGCTGCAAATCATCCGTGGAGCACTCTCACCCGAGAAAGACGAGAAAGAGAAACGGGCGGTCATCTTTGTAGTCAAAGTCGACCACTTTGACCATTTTTAACCGGCGTATGTGTCGTTCAGGATTCCCCTCCGGGGAGTTGGATTCAAACACCAGTCGGACGCATGGATGTTGTGGAACCTGCCTGCCTTTCCTGACGTATATTGTTCTGAAGTCTGATTTTATTTAATTTCACTCTTGAGGAAAACAATGGATTTCGGCCTGGCTTTCTCGTTTGTATTCAAAGATCCAAACTGGTTAAAGAAAATTGCAATTATCAGCCTGGTGGCGCTCATTCCGATCCTCGGGCAAATCGTTGTTTTTGGCTGGGCGCTGCAAATCAGCAAGCGGGTGATGAATCACGACCCAGATCCCCTGCCGGACCTGGACTTTGGCGGCGATTTGACCCGCGGCTTCATGGGAATCGTCATCAGCTTCGTTTACACACTGCCAATCACGTTGTTTAGCGGCATTATCTCATTCTTTAGCGCGGTACTCGAAAATTCGGGCGGCGACGAAACAGCTGTGGCCATCTTCAGCATTGTTTCTATTTGCTTGGGTCTATTCTCTTTTATTTTTGGGTTGATTGTCGGTCTGCTTTTGCCGGCCGCCCTGACCCGCTACCTGGAAAAAGAATCGATTGGCGCAGCTTTCAATTTCGTTGAAGTGTTTAAAAAGGTTCAGTTAAACCTTGGCACCTATTTTATTGTTTTGCTGGGCACGATTGTTGCCGGGTTTATCGCGCCGTTAGGGCTGATTGCCTGTGTAATCGGCGTGATGCTGACTTACACTTATTCCCTGGCTATCATGGGGCATTTCTACGGGCAGGCGCATCTGGAAGCCAGCAAGGACAAAATGGTGGTGGAAATCCCGCCCGCAGCGTAAGAAGACAAGAAGGGGCGGCTCGCGATCGCGGTTTTGGCATCCCCGAGCGTAACGAGTGGGAGCAGCCAATTCTTGTCAGACTCCCCCTTTGTAATACCAATGCTAATATGAGTCCACTGCAAAAAGGCTGATTTCTTCAATGCTCTACGTGAAAGTGGGATAGTAATGTCAAAAATGACATCAAATTGCAGCCCAAGGTTCATGGAAACCTCGAAAATACTATTGAAGTGGGAAGGATTTCTGCGCGCTTCTTGAAAATCGAGTTTTTACAGTGGTCTCTAATATTTATAATAGTTATGAAATAGATCTAAACTACGATAAACGATCCTGGAGGTTCTGAATGGCCATTTACGATAAGCCTGTTCGTTTGTTGATGAAGGAATTCGTGCGTGACCAAAATATTAAAAAGGAACAGATAATTTCTAGGGATCAAGTGACTACATGGTTTACAACAAAATATCCAAAAATTAAGGTGGGAACAATTTCTGCACATTTACTAAAAATGTCGGTTAACGCTCCCAGCAGAATTCATTATGCTGTAAGTCGGGTTGGCGAAGATGATCTTTTATATCAAATTGATAGTCGCCATTTTCGATTATATGATGCAGATAACGATCCCTCGCCAATTTATATTAGCAAACCTTCGCCAGAAGAAACAGTGGAAGGTGCGAGTGGTTTGGACCAGGAAGAACCCGAATTAGCTCATCAAACAGGGTTTGCATATGAGAGCGACCTCAGAGATTTTCTTTCTCGCAATCTACATATAATAGAGCCGGGACTTCACCTATATGAGGATGAGGGCATAACTGGCGTGGAATTTCCTGTCGGCGGCAGGTTTATTGACATTTTAGCTCTAGATAGGCAAAGAAATTATGTGGTTATTGAATTGAAAGTATCCAGGGGGTATGATCGAGTAATTGGTCAATTGTTACGATATATAGCTTGGATTGAGAAAAATCAGGCTGAACCGACTCAACGGGTTAGGGGTGTAATCATAGCAAGGGAAATATCCGATGATTTACATCTAGCGTCATCAAAAATATCATCAGTAGAGTTATTTGAATATGATCTTTCTGTTTCGCTTCGAAAGGTAAGCAAATATAATATTTAATATCTAAACCTGTAGGATATCGATTAATTGTGGAGTGGGCACACAATTACATAGATTTTATATACAATCCCAATTTAGTTAGATTGGTTATGTGTGGAGGGTGTCGTGGCCTTTACGAGAGGAAGTGAAAATAAGAGGAAACGATTCAACTGGCACTATGAACCCTTTTCAAAAAAGGTCCAAATACTAAATGAAGATGGTAAGGAACATACTTATTCTGTTCATGAAGTCCAACGAATCCTTGCCAGATTATACAAAGAATTCGGGTTGAATTATTTTCCTCTTGCTAATAACGTAGAAAATCTCGGTAACGCGACAGAGACAATGGGATTGGGCATGATAATTCTGTTTGAAGGAAAAAAAGAAATCCGACATGCTCAAGGAGCAAGTTATCTTGGTGTTGTATTAGAAAATATTGGGTACTTAAAGTGGAACGGAAAGACCCGTGGGCTAGAGTGGCGATTAATTGACAATAATTTTGAATTATCCACAATCGAGAACCGACTAAAACGAAAAATAGAGGAATAGTCATTGTGGGGAATGTTTTAACCAAAGGGCAGGTTCCACCCCGTCCCGAATATATAGGGATGTAAATTAACAAATAATTACTTTGGGGACATCCCTACTTTTTGTAACCTTGATTTATTCGTTCTCTTCGTGAAATTTTTCCACCTGGTAGATTTCGACCCGCAACGGGTTACAGCGCCAGTAGTCACGCGACGCGCCCATCTTCTGACAGAGATGGCCGAGAAAGTTTTCTGGTTCGGGTAACTGCTCCCATACCTGCGGCAGAAAGGTGGCTCGCCGGAAACGGTCGCGCAGCACCACCCCATCGATGCCCGGCCGTAAGGCGTGCAGCAATTCTTCCGGAGTGGTGTATTCCAGCGGCTGCGGCATTGTCAAGCATGAAATTTCGATCTCGATCTCATCCAGCTCGCGCGGAGAAACGGGTGGAAAACGGTAATCATCCAACCCCGCGGCGACGGCATGTTCGCGCACGTCCTCCGCCAACGGCAGGCGGGCTTCCAGTGTGCCAATGCAACCGCGCAATTGCCCATTCTTGGTCAACGTGACAAAACTGGCGCCTGGCTCACGCAGCGTTGGCGGCAGGCTGTCCAGGTCAAGCGGGGTCATGCGATGACCACGAACGCCCATTTCGAGCGCTTCGCGGGCTAATTTCAATAGTTCGCGTTTTTCTTCAGGGGTTAACCCACCCACACTCAATTTACCCACCCAATTTGTGATACAGCCGGTTATGGTAGACCAGCGGACTTTCCTCACTCGTGTGCTGAATGGCCGTTACACGGGCCACGTAGAGCGTTGCCGTTTCAGTTGCATAGTGATGAACCACCTGGCAATCCAGACTTACCAACCCGGCTCGCAGCAACGGTACACCGCTTTCCAGTTCAAAGGTCTCCAACCCGGCAAAGCGATCTTCACCGGCTGGCGTCCGGCCGGCAAAACGGTCAGAAATATCCGCCTGCCCTTCACTTAATATTGTAATGCCAAAGACCCCCATTTGTTCCACCAGACTTTGCGTGCGCGTGCCGGCTGCCAGGGTAACTGCCACCAGCGGCGGTTCGAGGGAAATCGAGGTAAATGAATTAACTGTCATCCCATGGATTTGCTCGTCAAGTCGCGCGGTTACCACCGCGACACCTGTGGTCCAGCGGCGCATGGCATGTCGCACCATTTCTGCAGTGACCTGCATATCTCCCTCCAATGGGTTCGAAATCGGCAATTCGGGCTGGCAACCAACTTGCATCTTCCCTTGCAGCCCGTTACACTTATACTTTCACGCCTGGCATCCGTCAAGAGCCGGCTTCGGGTTTCATGATCAGGTAAATGCCAACACAGGCGTCATTTGGCCGCTAAAACGCGCTAAATGAAGCCAACGAAGCGGGTTGAGGTGTAAAATGGGGTAGCGTCCTTGATATCCTATGCGAAGTCAAAAAAGTACTTGCCCAATAAGGTCTAATTAAGTTACTATCATACAACCATGAGCGAAAACAGCCTGCCCAATCCCACCCCTGGCAAAAAGCCAAAGAACAACTCTGCTTTTAGCACCCTCTCCACCATTCTGACGGTCGCGCTGGTTTTAGCCACGCTCTTTACCTTGTGGACACCTGCCAATTTGTTTTCGAATCAGATGCTGGATAATTTTTTTCAAGCCTGGCAGGCTAACCCGACATTAACCATCCCAACCGCTACTCCATCGCCCCGGCCGCGTATCGGCATTGTAGCCGGCCATTGGGGAAATGATTCCGGCGCAGTCTGCACCGATGGGTTGACAGAGATGTCGGTCAATCTGGAAATCGCCACTCGCGTCCAGCAGCAGTTGTTAGCTGAGGGGTACGAGGTCGACCTGCTGCAAGAGTTCGATGAAAAACTTTACGAATATCAGGCGTTGGCATTGGTTTCCATTCACAACGATTCCTGTAATTATGTAAACGATGAAGCCACTGGATTCAAGGTTGCCGCAGCCGCATCCAGCGCCTACCCGGAAAAGGCCGATCGGCTGGCTGCCTGCCTGACCGACCGTTACGGCAAGACCACCGGTATGAGTTACCATGCCAACACAGTTACCGGTGACATGACCCAGTACCATACCTTCCGGGAAATCAACACCAATACCACCGCCGCCATTATCGAGACCGGTTTCTTGAATTTGGACCGGCGCATTTTAACGGAACAGCCTGATCTGGTAGCGCAGGGCATTACCAATGGCATTTTGTGCTATATAAAGAATGAGCCCGTTCCATGACGAATACCCCAATGAGCGAATCCGGAGATTCACAGGCCATACAAGCCCTAAGGCTTGCAAAGCTGGCTATTCGTGAAGGCCGCCGGGACGAGGCTTTTCAGCACGCCAAACAAGCTTCCGAACTGGCTCCCGGAATGGAAGAACCGTGGCTGATTCTCGGTGCTTTAGCTAACCCGACTGAAAGCGTTTATTACCTGCGGAAAGCCCTGGCAATCAACCCGATCAGCGAACCAGCCCGAAAGGGCATGCACTGGGCTGTTCAACGCATGCGGGCGCAAGCCGGGGAATTGCCAGCCGCAGGCCAATCTGCAAAGGCTGAAACCCCCACTGGCACTACTGTCTCCCGGCCAGTTCGCCCGGCTCCCTCTATCCGCGCTCGCAGCGCGTCGAAAAAGACAAAATCAGCGCGCTCCTGGCTTGTCCCGGTGACCGCTGGCTTCTTGCTTTTTTGCGTGGTAATGGCCGCGTGGCTGGCTGTTCCTACCCTTCAATCCCCAAAGAATGGTGGACCTTACGCAGCCAGGCCGGTAGGGGCCTTGTTCAAACCGTCGCTTACTCCGTCGGTCACCCCAACGCCTACGCCCACCAATACACCGACCGCCACGCCTACCTTTACGCCAACTGCGACCCCGACAGAAACCCCCACCGAGACACCGACTGCCACGCCAACCGATACCCCTCTCCCTCGATCGACTTCCACCCCGGTAGTCTATAACGACATTCCTGAGGAGGTTGCCAGTGATGAGTTTTGGGTCGATGTTGATCTGAGCGAACAAATGGTGTATGCCTACGTAGGCGACAACTTGCTGAACAGCTTTCTGGTATCAACCGGCACAGCCGCGCACCCGACCGTCGTTGGCCAATTCCGCATCTGGATTATGCTGCGCTACACGGATATGTCTGGGCCTGGTTATTACCTGCCCGACGTTCCGTACACCATGTATTTTTACGAGGGGTATGGGCTGCATGGAACCTATTGGCATAGCAATTTTGGCACACCCATGAGCCACGGTTGTGTCAACCTGCGCACAGAGGATGCCGGCTGGATTTTCGCCCGGGCGTCAGTTGGCACCCTGGTGAACGTGCATTATTAAGCCTATGGATGGTTTGCTCTCGTCGTTCCTACAATCCCTATCGCGGCGGGAATTTCTCAAATTTTCCGGCTCAGCTTTATTAGGCTTGTTTACACTGCCATTTTCCAACCAGAGTTTGCGTTTAAACCAGTTAAGAACTGCCCAGGGCTATACCCTCCCCTACGGACGAGTAACCGCCAAAAAAATTGACGGCTATGATAAACCATCGTTCAGCGCTGAGCTGAAACAATCGTATTGGGAAAATCTGGTGATGCCCATCACCGGGGTGGCACTCGGCGATGAAGAGTCAGGCCATAACCGGGTCTGGTACCAGTTTAATAGCGAAAGTTACGTTCACTCCGGTGATGTTCAACCGGTTGATATTCAAACCAACCCCATCGTTGATCCAATTTTTCCAGAAGGACAATTAGCGGTCGTCACCGTTCCCTTTACCGACACGGTCTGGTCCCTGCGCCAGCAAGAATTTCTGGCTTACAGGTTGTACTACGCCACCACCCATTGGGTGTACGAGACCGTCCAGGATAATCAAGGCATGACATGGTATCGCATCAACGACGATAAATGGAAGATCAAGCATTTTGTCAATGCTACGCACTTGCATTTGGTCACTGCGGATGAAATTGCTCCACTCTCACCGGATGTCCCCGCGGAGGAGAAACGACTGGAAATTCACCTGCCCGAGCAGGTGGTTATTGCTTATGAGTATAACCAACCTGTATGGATGGCGCGCACCGCTACCGGGGCTCGCTTCCGCGACGGCGATTACCGGACCCCGGTTGGCAATTACATTACCAATCGTAAACGTCCCTCACGTCACATGGCTGCCGGAGATGGTGCGGATGCCAATGGTTATGATCTCCCCGGCGTGCCCTGGGTATGCTACTTAATGGAAAACGGGATATCTTTTCACGGCACTTACTGGCACAACAATTTTGGCCGGCCGCGCAGTCACGGGTGCGTCAATCTCTCGCCGCAACATGCCCTGTGGGTTTACCGTTGGACCAACCCGGTCGTCCCACTGGCCACAATGACGGCCATCGAAAAAAACGGTACAATGGTGGAAGTTATTGATCAGCCTATGGCTGATTGAGTCAGAAGTTTATTACCGTCGCTGCAATTGAGTCGAATAGTCCCCGTTGAAAGGAAAGGGTTGATGTCAGAACCTCTTTTTGCCGGTTTGGTTATGGATGAAAAGGACCAGGTGGTTGATGTTGCCCATATTGGGAATGAGGCTATGTATGTAGTTAACGACGCTGGTTTTCACCGCCATATCCCGGCCGAACATGTGGACCGCCAGGTCCTGGCGCTCATGAAAGAACAGATTACCGGGCACGAGGATCTGATCAGTGAACAGACGGCTAAAATGCTCGGTCAGGATGATATTTTTTCGCGCGCCATTATCGATAATCAGCTTAAAAACATCGATCAACAGTTGGAACAGTTGCTCAAAACCGGGATTCCTGAAGCTGGCCGAGCCTATATGGGGATGATGGGCTTCAAGGTGGTGATCAATTTCCATGGGGATGTCATCCGTCTGGACCAACCGAGCGCGGCCAGCGATGAAGGCGACGAATAACAAGACCAATGAGAAAACGGGCATAATGGCAGCTGATTTCGTGGTTGATGTGAATGAGACGGACTTCGAATACGAGGTGATCTCGTTTTCGCAAAATACACCAGTGGTGGTTGATTTTTGGGCTGAATGGTGCCGGCCGTGCAAGCCGTTAACCGCCATCCTCGAGCGGCTGGTTCATGAGGCTCAGGGCGGTTTCCGTCTGGCGCGCGTGAATTCCGATCAAAATCCGAATTTAGCCTTGCGTTTCGGTGTCCGCAGCCTGCCAACGGTGAAAGCATTCAGCGGCGGACAGGTGGTTGCTGAATTTGTTGGTGCACTACCTGAAGATCGCGTACGCGAGTTTTTAGATCATATCGAACCGCCCAGTCCGGCGGCATTGCTTGTCGAAAAAGCATCCAGTCTGATTGCTTCTGAGCGGTGGGCGCAGGCTGAAATCATATTCCGCGAAGCGTTGGACGCTGACCCGGATAACCCGAACGGCCTGCTCGGGTTGGCAAAGACCCTGCTGGCTCAGGGCAAAAGCCATGAAGCGCTGGCACTGGTGACCTCATTCCCGCCCAGCCGCAGCTACGCTCAGGCCACGACCCTGATACCGCTGGCCGAAGAAATGGATCAATTACGCCGGTATACCATCGGCGCTGAAGAAAACGAGCAAATTGCAGCTTACTGGAATGCAATCCGGCTGGCAGCTCGCGGTAAAATCACGTCCGCGCTGGATGGGCTGTTGGATGTACTGCGTTTGGACAAGCATGATGCGAAGTCCAGAAAAATCATTCTGGCGCTGCTGGAATTACTCGGCGACGACAATCCCGTTACCCGCGAATACCGCAAAGAACTTTCGGCAATTTTGTTTTGACTTTGACCTTCGTGCGATGCACCTTTAAGGTGCGTTGCACGTGCAATTGACGCTGTGAAATTTAGTTGCAGAAGAGCAGGTGCATCGCTCCCAGATCATGGCTCACCGGGCGTGTACTCCTGCCAGGAGCAACGCACCCATGTGTTTTAGTGCATTGCACGCGCAATTGACGCTGTGAAATTCAGGCGCAGAAGAGCAGGTGCGTCGCTCCCAGGCGATGGCTCACCGGACGTGTATTCCTGCAAGGAGCAACGCACCCGAAATTCTTTACTGTTTCAATTCCAGCAAAGCCCAGGTTGTGGGATCACGGAAATCACGGTTCAATACGCTCGACATCACGCTCTGCTGAACATTCTGACTCTCACTGTCGTTATCATTCAACGACAGTGCAAAGCCAAACTGCTTACCGCTTGTTGGTGAAACACCCAGCACGCTCCACGGGATGGCAATTTCCGTGCGGATAATGCCGTCATTATAGACTGCAGCAATTTTGACTGTAGTTCGCGGGCCGGCCACATTCGAAGGATAATACAGGTAGGTTTCCTTTACACCCGTAACGCCGCCCTTACCGGCTGAAAAGACCAGTTGGTAGTCATCGCTGTTGAGTTCATTCGAATTTACATCGCCAGACAGGTCAACATCAAACAGGAGTTCGATTGAATCCCCTTTGAAAATATTCACATCAGTCGCATTCTGAACGTATTTCTCGTCGTAAACTTTGGTTGCCAGGTAAAGGTAGATGTTGTCCCAGCCAACGCGGAAGGAACCTTCCAGATCGGCCTTGTCTGCCACATTTTCCTTGCCAAACACGATGAACTTAGCGGGATACGCGGTATTGGTCCATTCATCCCATGGGCCGTCAAGGACCGGGGCAGTGGTCATAAAGTCGGCGGTGAACTTGCCTGCCGGGCGTGGGTCTGTGGTGGGTAGAGGTGTAGTGGTAATCAGCGGCAGCGGGGTTATCGCGCTGGTCGGGTTGGCTGCCGGGGGTTGGGTATCGTTCGTGCCTGGCGCGGTAGTCGCCGTGTCGACCGGTGCTACGGGGGTGGATATGCCAGGCGCTTTTGTGACAATACTGAAAAGAGCCGTCATGGTCATGTTAGGCGTTGGTACAGAGGAGGTCGGTTGCGCATCGCGACCGGGAAGGTTGCATGCCAGAATCGCGCCAATCAAAATAAGCGATACAAATTCCAAACGTTTGGCTGCTTTGTTTTTCATGTCATTCCTCCTGTCCAAAGGCACCTTCTCGGCGTTTGCGCCAGTTGCCCCTTTTCTTTCGAAATAATTCCAATCACCGCTATAATCATCTTAATGATTTATAACATCGGTTGGAAGAACTCAGGAACTCTGAACTCCCAATGTTAACACTATCTGACCTGGAAGTACGGGTGGTTGTTTTTACCCTGCAAAACAATCAGTTGCAAGTATTACTCCATCCCATCAAGGGCAACAAGCTGTGGATGCTGCCGGGCTGCGGGCTGCTCGAAAGCGCGAATCTGGAAAGCGCCGCCGCTAGCTGCGTCGAAGGGTTGACCGGTTTAAAAGAAGTTTTTCTCGAACAGCTTTATACCTACGGCGATGCGGGACGCCATCCGCAAGGACGGGTGGTTTCTGTCGTTTATTTTGCACTCCTGGCAGCCGGTTCGCTCTCGCCCGAACGCATCGAGCAGGCTCAGACAGCCTGGCAGCCGGTTGGTGAACTGCCGGAGCTAGCCGGCGACCATGCTGAAATTCTGACCTATGCGATCCGCCGTTTGCGTTACAAAATCGAATATTCGGCAGTCGGGTTCGAGCTGCTGCCCGAAGTCTTTACTTTGAGTGAATTGCAGCACACTTATGAGCTGATTTTGGGAGAGCAACTCGATAAGCGTAATTTCAGACGCCGCATTTTGGAGGCCGGGATTATCGAGCCGACCCCTGAACGGCGCTCCGGTGAAGGGCGCCCCGCCCAGCTTTACCGCTACCGCGCGGACGCCGTCGCCGAGGTCAAAGCCCGCCGTTTGTTTCCGTGAGATATTCAACAGGAATAGTATTTGTCATTCGACCATTTGATGGGGTTTGATCAATACAGTGTTCAACCTTTTGTAATGCAAGTCATTCCGAGTGATTTCATCATAAGATAAAATTTGCCACTCGCATCATTCCCTGCTCCGCTCATGTTCAATGAAGGGATCAGTGCTTCCCGAAAATCCCAAATAGGACTGCGAATCCGGCCAGAATGAGTAAGGTGGGCGTCAAGATTCTCCAGCTAACGCCCAGCAGAGCGATCAGGCCGACCGATATCGTCATCAGTCCAAAGAGCAGCAGGCCAAAGCCGCCGATGGCAGTCTTGCCGCCGCGCAGCATGCTGAACAGACCGCCCACCAACGCTCCCGCTCCTGGAATCAGGATGGCAACTGCCCACCAGCGGAAGGGGTCAAAAACGGTTGTAACGTCGTAGATGCCAAGGTTCATGGCTAAAAAACCGACGCCAAGGAACATTGCGCCCAGGCCAATCCACAGCCCAATATTGAGTATCCCCCCGACTCCAGCCGGGGCTTCGGTGCCGAAGCCTTCCAGGAAAATTGCCAGACCGGGAACCAGCACCATCAACGGCCACCATTTTGACCAGTCTAATCCGAAGAGGAACATGAGCGCCAGGGTCAGCAGAATCAGCCCGCCGCCCAACCCGGCTCGTACCGCAGCGCCAAACCTGCCAGACCGTTGCAGTTCCGAAAAGCCGCCGCCGAGAGACGCCAGCGCCGGAACCAGAATGAATAAAGCCCACCAGTTATAGCGGGAGCCAAGCCAGCCAATCTGTTGGGCGAGAAGGATGATACCGCCAATAATGAAAACTAATCCCCAGATCCAACTGCCGCGTTTTTTACGTTTTTCCGGTAACCGTGTTTGCGTTTCGACCGGTTGTTGATTCATCACAACCTCCTCTACTCCATTACTTGCTTTAATCTGATATTACCTTTAAATACGAGTTCAAGCTGGAAAAGGTTGCTTAAATGTCAAACGCCCGGGTGAGGGGGGCACCCGAACGTTCGACACGCCTATTTTAGCATGGATATCGGGCGACTACAAGATAATTGTTTGAAAATAGTTTGTCTCTATTGTTAACGATGGTTTAACAAAGTTTTTTTTTGTTTTTAAAAATCCTGATAATTGACGTCAACAATGCAGCATGTTATAGTATTTTTACGCCTGAAATGACATCTCAACTTACCCCTTCCGATGCGATTTTGTTTTCAGGGGGTTAATGTGTATGGCAATACCACCGGAATCCATTCTGATATATGGACGCTTCAGTTATTGAAGCAATCCATCAGAATTGGTCAGCAGGAAACCATGACAGCCATCTCACCGCTAATTGTTGAAGGACTCTCGTTCCGTTACCGCAGCCGCGAATTACCGGCCATCCAGGATATTAACCTGTCCATAGAGCCCGCCCAGATCGTGCTATTGGCAGGCGCCAGCGGCTGCGGCAAGACTACCCTGATCCGCTGCATCAATGGACTGATTCCGCGAAGCTATAAAGGGGATGTGTCCGGAAGGGTATTGCTGCAGGGGCAAGAGGTTAAAGACCTTTCCCTGGCGCGGATTTCTCAACTGGTTGGAACGGTTCTGCAAGATCCGGAACGGCAGATTCTTGGCTCGGTAGTCATGAACGAAGTCGCCTTTGGACTGGAAAACCTGGGTTGGGAGCGGGCTGCAATTCGGCAAGCTGTGGATGAAACCCTGGCGCGGCTGAATATCAGCCACCTGCGCGACCGGCAGACCCATTCACTCTCAGGCGGCGAGAAACAAAAAGTAGCTCTGGCGGGGGTTTTGGCCATGCGCCCGAACATTCTGGTGCTCGACGAGCCGCTGGCTTCACTTGACCCGGCCAGCGCCCAGGAAGCGCTCGACCTGGTGCGCACGCTGGCTGACGAAGGCATGACGGTTTTGATGGTCGAACACCGCGTCGAGGATGTGCTGCGTATTCAGCCGGAACGGGTGCTCTTCATGCAGGATGGGCGCATTCGCTTCGATGGGCGACCGGAAGTTATGCAAAAGAACGTGGATTACCACGAGGTCAAATTGCCGGCGGCCATGATTCTGGCTGCCGCCCGCGCGGACGCGCCGTCCTCGGAAATAAACCCGCTGCCGGCAGCCGCTCAAGATGCCCCTCTGGCGCCTCTGGTGCAGTTCAAGGATGTCACCTTTGGTTATGAAAGCGGTCTGGAGGTGCTGCACGGCGTCGACCTGCAAATCAACCGCGGGGATGTGATCGCAGTTCTTGGCCCTAATGGCGCAGGTAAAACAACCCTGATTAAACATGCCATAGGTCTGCTTAAACCGACGAGTGGGCAGGTGCTGGTCAATGGACGCGATACGCATCAATTGAGTGTGGCTGAAATTGCCAGCACGCTTGGCTATGTTTTTCAAAGCCCAAGCCACATGTTGTTCGCGCCAACCGTGCGCGAGGAGTTGGCCTTTGGGCCAACCAACCTCAAACATTCCCCCCAGGTGATTGGAGAGGAGGTGAGTCAGGCTGTCGAGATTGTGAATCTGGTGGGTTTCGAAGAGACTCCGCCGCTTTCGATGTCGTTTGGCCAGCAAAAGCGGGTCAGCATCGCCGCCATTTTGGCGATGCGCTCGCGCATTTTGGTGATGGATGAACCCACCGCCGGGCAGGATTACAAGAACTACATGGCTTTTATGAATTCCATTTTGCAACTGCCCACGTTCGAAGCGATTTTATTCATCACTCATGACATCGATCTGGCAGTCATCTATGCCAACCGGGTATGGATGGTCAACCAGGGGCAGGTGGTGGCTGACGGCGTACCCCAGGAAGTATTGCGCGACCAGGAACGCTTGCGCGCTAACCGCCTGGTTCCAACCAGCCTGTTGCAGGCTAATCTCGACTACTTCCCTATGACGCAAAAATTTTATAGCGCGGAAGGTCTGGCGCACCGCATTCCAGCGGTTGACTGACCGGCAGTACATTTTGTCCTGGTTTTATTTGCTTTAGAGCCAAAGGAGTAAATCATGGATCGTAAACTGGTTTCGGTTATTGTTTCACTGGTGGCCGTTCTGGCCTTTTTCCTGCTGATTGTTTGGATCGGCGGGTTGATCAATCCGTCGCTGCAACTGGATGAGACCGGCGTACTGCGCTTTGCCTTCGTCGGCCTGGGGCTGCTGATCGTTTTCGTAGTCTATCTGCTGACCCGCCAGAGCAAAATCTGGGAAGTAGGCACCCGCGAAGTGGTTTACATGGCAATCGGCGCGGCGCTGTATGCGGTGTTGTCATTCCTTTTCAACGGCACTGTCTTCGCGGTACCTTCCGTCAGCCAGGTGGCTTTACGCCCGGCTGTTGCCATTCCCATGTTCTTTGGTTATGCGTTTGGCCCGGCGGTCGGTTTGTTCACCGGGGCAGTCGGCAACATGTTTGGCGACGCACTGACCGGCTTCGGCCTGTCGCCACAATGGTCGGTCGGCAACGGGTTGATCGGTATGGTCGCTGGCCTGGCGCTGCTATTCAAGGAGCAAAAGAAGGGCATCAACACGGTTCTATGGATATCGCTGGCGCTGGCGCTGATCGTCACCGCCATCTTCTTCCTCAATCGCACCGCGCCTAATATGATGTTCTTCGACCCCGAGAACAACATCTTCGGTGATGCCACCATTTCGATCTTCGCCGGTCTGTCCATTGTGATTGGTTTCCTGCTGGTACTGCTGGTGCGTTTTGTGTTTGGTAAGAACATCGATGTTGCGTCTGCAGTCACCTGGAGCCTGCTGGGCAACTTCATCGGCATCGGCTTTGCCGCCCTCTCCGACATCTGGATCAACGGCTACCCGCCTGCGGTCGCCATTGTCGGCGAGTTTATCCCGGCAGCCGGCCCCAATGCCATCTTTGCTGCCATTCTGGTGCCACTCCTGGTAGGGGCTTACGCCTCAGTCCAGCGCCAGACCGGGCGGTAAAATTCAGTGTTAATCAGGGGCTGTCCGGGGTGAAGGTTTGCCTGTGCGCTGACCTTGCCCTGACAGCCCCTTGCCCTCCAAGGATCTTTTATGCTGGTCACCTGGCGCTATAAACCGCGAAAATCATTAATTCAGAGCTTCGATCCGCGTGCGTGGATCATCTTTTACGCCTGCTTCCTGGCATCCACAGTGCTGTTCTGGGATTTTCGCTATCAGGCAGCGTTGTTTATCCTTACAATGATTACGGTATTAACCTCGGGGATCAAATTTAACGAAATGAAGCGCGCCTGGATTTTTATCGGCGGCTTTGTGATCTTTTTCTCGTTGCTGACCTTCTTGACGGGGCGCGGGGGTGTTGAATTATACAAAGAGGAGCACTTGATCAGCCGTCTGGCCGCCAATTTCACCATTCTGGGTTGGCGCCCGACACTGACGATCACCGCTGAAAAAATTATGTACGCCGTCACCATGCTGGTGCGGGTGTTCAGCCTGGCCAGCATGACCATTTTGATCCCGTACTCGCTCAACCCGGCGCATTACGGCATTACTTTCCGCGGGCTGGGCTTGCCGGATAAAGTCGCTTACGGCATGGATTTGACCATGCGTTTCATTCCCTCGTTTGGCCGTGATTTTATGCTCACCCGAGACGCCCAACGGGCGCGCGGTTATGAACTGGAGAAAATCACCGGCGGGTTGTTCGCTACAGTGCGTAAGCTGGCGCCGCTCATCGTTCCGGTGACCATACACGCCATCGTCAGCAGCGAAGATATCATCGACGCCATGGATCTGCGCGCATTTGGCGTCGGTCCACGCACCTGGCTGGAGCAGCTTGTATACCGCAAACGCGACCGTTTATTGATCGCGTTCGGGATATTTCTAATCGGATTCAGTATTGGTCTGTCGCTGCTCGGTTTTGGCAAGTTCTGGGTGCCTCAGTTCCTGCTGGCAGCGGCAGCTTAATCTACATCACTTTTGACACTTCCAGCCCACCACTCTGGTTGAGCTGGGAGCTTTGCACCGCCTCTGGCGAGCCAAGCACGACTACTGCGCTGGCAGGTTGAGCAGCTTCCAGCGCTGCACCAAAAGCGCGAAAATCGGCGGGTGAGGTGGCCAGCATCTCATCGCGCAGGCGTTGACGCTCGGCGTCGGTGATGCCCAGCAGGTAGCGCGCCAGGGAGGTAAAGCCTTTCGCGTCCGGCAACTGGTAGGCGTCCACTTCGCCGATGGCGCCAATGATGGCTTTTGTCAGTTCTGCTTCGCTCAATTCAAGGTCGTGCAGGAAGGCGGCTGCCTGGTCGTAGGCTGCCAATGTCTGGTCCAGGTTGGGGTCGCGGTAAGAAAGGTAATTGAAGACGCCAGAATGCTGGTCAAAGACGCAGAAGCCGCCGTAAGCGCCGCCTTGTACCCGAACTTTGTCCCACAAATATGTGCCGCGCAGGTAGGGGGCAATGACGAAGGCTGAACCGTTCAGCAGGTAACCTGCCTGGTACAAATTAGCGCCTTTTCCGACAAAATTAACCTGCGAAGGCAGGGTTAAACCTTCTGCAACCGGCAATGCAGGTGGCTGCCAATTGGCAACAGGGATGGGTTCGGTTGGGAAACTGCTCAAAAATTCATCTACCTGGCTGCGGATCACGTTCCAACTGGTGTTGTCTACAGTGACGTTGCACAGGGCGAGTGGTTGGCGCAGTAAAGCGCTGCGCATGCCTTCAAAGGCAGATTCCACTACTTCCCACTCCTGGTCGATTTGCTGCAGCAGGCGGCGCAGGAAAAAGAGCTGGCTGATTCCATCCATTTGTTCCGCTGCCCAATCTGCCGCACTGGCCCGGGCTTTCAAACGTGAGTTGACCACCCGGTGACCGGCGCCGGTCAACCCGGCTTCCAGCCCGGCTTTTTCTTCCAACGCGATCTGCCGGATGCGTTCACGGTTGTTCAAATTGGCGCCAGAGAGCACATCTTTGAGAATGCCGAGCAAATCGGTGGTCTGGCTAACCATGGCTTTACCGCGAAGGAACAGCCAGGCTGCGCCGTCTTGGGAATTGCGGGAGGCTGAGGTAAAGGTGCTGGGGTGAATGCCGCCGGTGCGCTGCCCGATGCGCTGCATCAATTGCACGAAATCCTCATCGGCAGTACCGGTTTCCAGCAGCGCCCGGCTGAAAACGGGCACATAAGGCAACCAGTCCTGGGAAAGCCCGCGCAAGTTGAAACCTAGATCCAGGTACAGAATTCCATTGGTGAACAGGTCATGGAACAGGATGGCGCTTGCACCGGATTCCAGCGTTTCACAAGGGATAGTTTTGATATTTTTGTCCAGATCGCTGCGCTGCAGCATCGGGATGGTCGCCAGCGCCTCGGGTGAATCGGCAGCTTCCTGTCGGCGGTGCAATTCTGCTGTATTCTCGATAATTTGCTGAAGCTCAGCCGTTGTCATCCCCTGACGAGCCGCATGCAGACGATCACTTTCAGCAGCGGCCCGGCGGGTGCTTAACTGTGCGTCCGGGCGCAGCAACAGGGTTACCTGGTGCCGGTTGTTGAGCAAATAGTTTTGCAGCAGGGTTTCGAAATAACGTTCTCCAGCGTTCACCCGGCGCTTGATGGAATTTAACGGTGCTTCGAAAGCCAGCGGGGCGACTGGATCGCGGTCATAATTCCAATCATTCAATACGCCCAACATCAGCGCCAGACCGCGCGGGAAGGACCCGGTATTGTTTTCACGCAGTGCAAATTCGACTGTATTAAGCGAGGCAGCCACGGTTTGCGGGTCAATTCCAGTGCTGGCCAACTCCTTTAATGTATTCAGTACCAGATCCTCGACCTTTTGCGCATCACTTTCCTGGATGCCTTTCAAACCAGTCGAAACCAGCATCTGGCGCAGACTGGTCTCCAGGCCAACGCCGGCAAGGTCCTCGCCTAGTCCAGAATCGATCAATGCTTTGCGCAAAGGGGCAGCGGGTGTGCCGATCAGCACATGCTCGAGGATGCGCACGCCCAGCGATTCTTCCTGGGAGGCAATTTCAGGCAGCATCCAGTTGACGGTCAGTTGAGCTTTGGCTTCCGGTTCGTCGGAGGCTTCGTAGAATTCTTCAGCGGATTTTGGCGCTGAAAAAAAGGGCTGCAAAGGTACCGTTGTGTCGACCTGGATGGCGGAGTAACCCTGGAATGCCGCATCGATCAAACGCAGGCGTTCTTCAGGATCGTCATCACCGTAGAAGTAAATGCGCGCGTTAGTGGGATGGTAGAAAAATTCGTGGAACTTCTTGAACTGGGAATAGGTCAAATCAGGAATATTTTCCGGATTGCCGCCGGAATCATGACGATAGGGTGTGTCGGGGAAGAGCAGCGCTTTGCTTTTTTCTTCCATGACGCCATCCGGCGAAGAGTAAGCGCCCTTCATCTCATTGAAAACAACGCCCTTGTAGCTGATTTCTCCGTCCGGAGTGTCCAATTCATAATGCCAGCCTTCCTGCAGCAGGGTGTACGGGCTTATCAGAGGATGCAGCACGGCATCGAGGTATACATCGATCAAATTGTAAAAATCTTTCAGGTTGGTGCTGGCAACCGGGTAGCAGGTCTTATCCGGGAAGGTGAATGCGTTCAGGAAGGTGTTGAGCGAACCCTTGAGGAGTTCAACGAAGGGTTCTTTTACCGGGTACTTTTGCGAACCGCATAAAACCGAGTGTTCCATAATGTGCGCCACCCCGGTCGAGTCGTCCCAGGGAGTGCGGAAGTTTATGCTGAACACTTTGTTTTCGTCATCGTTTTCCAGCGAGAGCAACTGAGCACCGGTAGCGATTTGCCGCCAAAGCCGTGCGCGGGTGTTTAATTCGGGAATGGTTGTATCCTGGATCAGTTCGAACCCATAAAGCTGTTTCATTTTTCCTCACAACTCAGACGGTAAGTGAAATTGTCGAAGCTCATGCTTTCTTAACGCGCGGCAGGCTTAAGATGAACGGTAAACTCGCTAATGCCAGCGCCGCGCTGACATAATAGGCAGTGCGCAAACTCGAGAGGTCGCCAATGGCGCCGATGAGAACGGCGACAATCGAACTGCTGACAAAATTGACCGCCATATAGATCCCGTTGGCGAGGGCGCGGCTATCAGGAAAGCTCTCCTGAACGATGGCCATGATAATGGGCGTGATGGATAACAGGCAGAAGCCAAGCGCCAGCAGCAGCGGGAAAAGCACCCACCCCTCCAGCGAGGTGAAAGCAAACAGCGTGATGGCGGACAAAGTCATACCGGCAATTAAGACAGGGCGGCGTCCCAACCGATCAGAAAGCGAACCGCCCAGGAAGGCGCCGGCGACCCCGGCTGCCTGCATCACCGATAACGACACACCTGCCATCATCAGGTCGGCGCCTTGTTCGGTCAAAAAGGTGGGCAAAAAAGTGGTAACACTGACAAACGCGAAGGCCCGTAACAGAAGGACGGCGCTCACCGGCAGCAGCACCGGCCGCATGCTTTTGAGCGCCTCACGCCAGGGTGGCGCTGCGGCATGCACAAACGCCCGACCGTTGAGATTCCTGAGCTGAAAATACAGAAAGACCGATGTCAGGACTCCGCCAACCGCCAGCCAGGGGGTGTTTTGCGGTTTTAAATATTCCACTGCCGAGACGATTACCAACGGACCGAGCACGCGGCCAATTTCACCGCCCATCATCCAGAAGCTCATGCCCATACCCAGTCGCTGCGCGGAAAGCCGTCCGGCAATCACCGGTCCAGTGGCATGGATACTGGCGGAACTGATGCCGGCGACGATCAACAGCAAGGCAGCGACGATATAAGTGGGCGCCACTCCCAACAAGCTCATCATGATTGCTGAAACTGCCGGGGCAAGGATCACAAAATACCGCGGTCCGACGTTGTCTGCCAGGTAGCCAATAATCGGCTGGAGCAAGGATGGGAAGCTGGAAAAAACCGAGAGCAAGCCGGCCTCGGTTTTCATCAAGGAAAATTTTTCGATCAAGATGGGCAGCAACGCCGGCAGGAACGCCTGGTAGGTATCCTGGACGCTGTGTCCGGCTGAGAGGATGGCAACTTTATCGGTTTGAAATTTTTGGTCTTCGACGATGGTATCGGCGGTCATATATTTCCTGAGGGCGGTCAATTTTCGTGCGGTGATGTCAACCTGCGTTTAGCCCGATGGTTCGGAGATGCTGCGTACATTGCCTTCAACCATGAATGTCAATGGCTGAACCTGGCCAGTGGGATATTCAGTTATATCTTCTAAGGTGATGCGGAGGCGCAGACTGGTGAGGTCAGGGTGATTATGCAGGTGTTCGACAATGGCAGTGTCGGCTTGAACGCCGAAAGTTTTCAACAACCGCCGGATATCCATTTGCGCAGTCTCGTTAAGCATGGCTTCACTCCTTTATCAACCAATAAATCGTCATTTGAGTATACCGCAACCCGGTTGAATGCTAAAGGTGTCCGTCAAAAACCCGCGGACTTGCGGATTTTTGCAGCACAAATCTGCCTCGTGGTACTGAAGACAGACCGCTCGGCGCTTGCCAACGATAAGTAGGGCAGACAGGCGATGCTGTCTTGAGATCAGTCTGTTGGCTTTTTGACAGCTTTACAACGTTGGTAACGAAGATAAACCCGCCTAAAAGACTGGGTGGGCAGGGTGAGGTTGATAACTTTACGACCTATAAAACGATGGATCCAGAAGCAAAGGGCTCGCGAGCCGCCTCCACCTTACATACAAAAGATGGCTTTAGGGCGTTCAGCTCGATTCCGGGGTAAAGACATACCCTCCCGCCGCGCTGATCACAATTTTAGGTTCAGCAGGATCCTCTTCGAGTTTGAGCTGGATTCCCTGGATGGCGCTTTCGACCCGTTCCTGCCGGGTGGGCAGGGAGGCCGGTTCGTCTCCCCAGCTCGATTTGTACAGATCGTGTTGTGGCACTGCTTGAAATGCAGATGCCATCAGGCGCTGCATTACGAGGGTCTCTTCCTCTGACAGGTCGATAGCGGTCCCATTGTGAACCAAAATGTGATTGTCGACATCCAGCCAATAGTGACGGGTCCACGCGGGCGCAAGAGTTTGAACCGCCGCGGTGGTTTTATTGGCCAGGCGGTAAATGCGATCGAGTAGTTTTTCGCGGGTAAACGGTTTGACGATGTAATCGTCGGCGCCCAAAATGTAAGCCTGCTGCATGATCTCCGAATGCGATACAGCAGTCAGCATCAGGATCGGGGTGTCAGAGAACCGGCGAATGGTCTCCAGCAGGTTTAGTCCATCCACATCGGGCAGCATGATGTCCAACAAGATAATGTCCATCCTCTGGCTGCCCAGCAGTGCCAGAGCTTCGCTGCCAGTGCCCACAGCCTGGATTTCAAGGCCGGCTGATTTCAGCGAAATTGTCACCATCTGCCGGGTGTCCAAATCATCATCCACCAGCAAGAGTTTCAGGTTGCGTTGGTTGGGATTGGCTGTCATCATTTATCCTTTGTTCAGCGGGGGGTGGCAGATTCACGCCTGCTATTATTGTAGAATAAACTGGGGTTTGGATACAAGTGCCTGGACCAATGAAAAATCCTTCTACTCGATTTAAGGGTGTTACTCCTGGAGTGAGCCACCTGGTTTGCGTTCTTTTCTGGCGCCGGGTACAATGGTAGAAGTGCGCCACGGTCAGGGTGGAAGCTTGGACCTATGGGTATTGGAATCCTGGAGGAGAAAATGAATTCGCGATCGTTGCCGCTGATTTCCGTGTCGGGCAGCCACCATGAAATGGGCCGCCAGATCGGGGAGGCGTGCCGTCAGCAAGTGTCAAAGAGCGTCGAAAACGCCCACAATCTACTGAATGAATCCTATGATTCCTTGCAATTGGATTGGGTGGGAGCGCTCATTCAGGCACGGAAGTATCTGCCTTTTGCCGAGGAGCGCTACCCGCAGTATGTGGACGAATTGCGTGGCATGGCGGAAGGCGCCAATGTTTCCTTCGACGACCTGACGGTTGTAAACGCCATGGAGGCGGTTACCATGGATGCGCTTCATCTGGTCAAATGTACCAGCATGGCGGTCAATCAGGAACGCACCACCAACGGCACAGTGCTGGTAGCCCATAACGAGGACTGGGTGCCGGAAGACGAGCTGGATGTATATCTGGTGCAGGCGCGCCCGCAGCATGAACCGCCTTTCCTGGCAATGACCTACGGCGGGCTGCTGCCGAATATTGGGTTTAATGCCCACGGAATTGCCCAATGCTGCGACTCAGTCTATCCAACGGATAGCCGCATCGGCATCCCGCGCGTGATCGTCTCCCGGGCGGTGCTGGCAGCTACCACCCCAAGCGAGGCCATCCGGCGTACCTTGACGCCGCAGCGCGCAGCCGGATACAACCACTTGTTGGTTCATGAAAGCGGTGAAATTTATTCAGTAGAAGTCTCAGCACGGCAGTTTGCCATTCTTTATGCAAACGATGGCATGATGGTACACACCAACCACTACGTTGACAACCAGATGCGGAAGATTGAAAGCGAACCCGATGAACTGATTGCAACCCATGTTCGCTATTTCCGCGCGCAGCGTTTGCTCAATCAGACTCGCGAACATTCCCTTCGCACCCTGCAGTCCATTCAAAGGGACCATATCAATTATCCAGACTCGATTTGCAATCATTCAACCGGCGGCGACCCATTGGACCGCGAGAAAACGGTTACCGCACTGACGATGGATCTGACCAATCGCCGCATGTGCGCAACCTGGGGCAATCCGTGCGAGAATACGTTCACCACTTATCAATTGGAAGGTTAATCACCCACAACACCGGAGTATTTTTATGGCTGCCAAACTCAAACGCTTCCCGTTTGCGCACACTTTTTCCATTGTTGCCCGTGACCCATCCACCGGTGAGATAGGGGTGGCTGTCCAATCACACTGGTTTTCAGTCGGATCGGTGGTCGCCTGGGGCGAACCGGGTGTAGGGGTGGTAGCCACCCAGTCCATGGTGGAAAAGAGCTACGGCCCGCAAGGATTGGAATTAATGCGCATAGGTATTACAGCGCCCGCTGCGCTGCCCGCTTTGTTGCAGGCGGACGACAACCGTGAAGTACGTCAGGTAGCGATGGTCGATAGCCAGGGCAGGGTGGCGGTTCATACCGGGGCACGCTGCATCGAATGCGCCGGGCACATCCAGGGCGACGGGTTTTCGGTTCAGGCCAACATGATGCTCAAGGATACCGTCTGGCCTGCCATGGCAGAAGCTTACAGTGGGGCGGCAGGTTCGCTGGCGGAACGTATGCTGGCAGCGCTTGAGGCGGCCCAGGCGGCCGGTGGCGACATACGCGGTCAGCAGAGCGCCAGCATCCTGGTGGTCAGCGGAACGGCAAGCGCTAAGCCCTGGGAAGGGATTCTGGTGGATCTACGGGTGGAAGATCACCCACAACCGGTGTCGGAATTGAAACGTCTACTGGAAATTCACCGGGCATATGAATGGATGAACCAGGGCGATGCCTTTCTGGCGGAAGACCAGGTGGAACAAGCCCTGCATGCCTACCGGTCAGCAGCAGAACTGGCACCGGATATGGATGAACTTCCTTTCTGGCATGCGCTGACTCTGGCAGACTTGAATCGCATGGATGAAGCTGCACCGATATTCAAATCTGTGTTTCAGGTAAATCCAAATTGGGCTGAACTGGTCAAACGTCTGCCGGCCGCCGGGCTGCTGCGGGATGACCCTGAATTGTTGCAGCGAATTTTAGCGCTGAGGGAATAATTACGTAGGTTGGATTGAAGGCGGTTGAACAACCTAAATTGGGTAAATATATGTCTAGCCTGAAATCCAACGTCGCATAATTCAAAGGCGTCTGGTCTCGGCCGCAGGTTGCGCAGGGAGCGGAGCTGCGCTGACTGTTCTCGAACAGAAATGCTCTGCCGCTCCTCAACCTGACTTACGGAAACCTGTGACGGGATGACCCTGAATTGTTGCAGCGCCTATATCCTCCGCAACAATTCAGGGTCAGAAGGGTATATTGTTAGTTGTCAGCAGCTCCTGCTGCAATCCAGGAGACGATTAGATCGATTTCCTCCTGGGTGAGCGGTGTGCCAGGGGGCATACTTCCACCTGTAGTCTGGATGCCGAAAAGCTTTTGCACCAGCAGGCTGGCTTGCGGATCACCGGCTATGATTACTGGACTGTTATTCCCGCTCTCCATTACAGACGCATAATTACTTCCATCCCAGCCACCCAATGACCCGTGGCAAGAGGTGCAGTGGGCTTCGAAGATCGGCAGCACGCCTTTTGAGAAGGATACATTATCCGGGGAGCCAGAAGATACGGTTGTTTGTTTAAAACTGCGGATCAAAGCCACCAGTTGGGCGATCTGATCGGCGCTGAGGATGTCCCCCCAGCCAATCATGGCGGTCGAACCATGGCCGATATTGATCGAGTCGAATATTTCCTGGTCAGTTCGTTGACTCTGGAAATCCACGCTTTGGAATTCCGGACCAACACCGCCCTCGCCAGCAACCCCGTGGCATTGTGCGCACACAAAAGCGTAAAGTTGGATGGGTTTTTCGTTCAGCACCGGAACGGCCACTTCAGGCGGCAACTCGACCGGCGGTTTGGTTTCCCATGAGCGGATGAACCCGACAATTGTTTCGATGTCATCATCCTTGAGCGGGCCGCCGTTTGAGGTGCCGAATGGTGACATGCCAAAATTCGGCTGGCCCTGTGAGATGATCGACATCAGTGTGATGTCATCCCGCGTTTTCAAATATTCAGCCGAACTGATGGGGGCGATAATGTCGCCAGCTTTGGTAGGATTGGGACCGCCCTCCCCCAGCGCGCCATGACAGGCAGCGCAGTGCTGAGAGAAGAGAGTCTGCCCAACGGCCACAGAATTTCCTTCCATGGATTGGCGCGTAAAGCTCACCAATGCGTCCAATTGCTCGGTGGTCAGAAAATTGCCCCAGACTGGCATGGTGCGGTGTGGTCCGCCGCTTTCGATAATCTGACGAGCCGATTCAATGCTGTCAGCTTGAGGAATCTGCTCCCCATGGCAGGAGCTGCACAATTCCTGGAAAAGCGCCTGCGTTTGCGGTGCGCTGCCCGGGTCAACAATATAACTGGATAACTGGTCGAGCTGCTCTGGGGTCACCTGTTCCTTCCAACCCGGCATATCCAGGTGTTTTCCCCCCTGGCTGATGACCTGCCGCAGTTCTTTATCACTGCCAGCGAAGGCCAGAGAGCTGCCGTGACAGGTCGAACAATTGGTAGCGAAAAGCCGCTGCCCATCTGGCGCAACTAGAAAATTCAGCAAAGTTGTGCGATTTTCCAGACTGAGGGCGGTGTTCCAATCCGGTATCTGCACCGAAGCGTGGGGCAGGAAGGACACACCATTTTCCAGGGCCTGTTTCAAATCCATTGGCGAGCCCTCGACAAGCTCTTCCACAACATGGCAACTTCCACAATTCTGATTGAAAAGCTGGCTGCCGCCCGGTGAGGTGATAAAACCTGCTAATGCGTCAATCTCATCGGAGGTGAGGTCGGCGCTCCAGGCTGGCATGCCGTCATGGTTCCCTTCTGCAATGATATTGTGTAAATTTGCGCCCGGTTTGACCTCGATCGAAGTGCCATGACAGGCAGAGCAGTTTTCCGCATACAGGCTGGCAATTGGGTCGCCCTTCTCGGTCACTGAAGGCGGCGGCGCTTCGCGGGCGGATAGGTAAGTCAGCACCACGATCCCGGCAACGATGATTGTAGTAGGGATAGTGACTGACAGGCGGTTCAAAAAATGCCGCCTGGGAGAACGATCGATCAGGGGCAGGATAAACAACAGCAGCAAAACTATGCTGGGGAGCACCACTACGCCCAATACTTCCAGTTTGCCCGGGAAATATTTAAGCAGTTGGAACAAAAACAGGAAGTACCATTCGGGCCGCGGGGTGTAGTCGGTATTTGCGGGATTTGCCCGCTCTTCTAACGGCGCTCCAAGAAAATAGGCCAGGGCCACCAGGATAACAAACAGCAGCAGGGATACTACCGCGTCTTTGAACAAAATATCAGGGAAGAAAGGAACGCCTTTTTCTTTTTCTTTTTTATATTCCTGTAAATATTCCTTCTGTTCCTTCTCATTCATGGCTGTTTTCCTCGCGCTTTGGTGTTGTGCTGATTCCATGTTTGATTACCAGGTAAACATGTAGCCCAACCAATCCCAAAAGGATGGCGGGCAATACCCAAATGTGGATTCCAAAGAAGCGCGCCAGTGTCATCGCCGTCAACTCTTCGCCCCCCCGCAAGATTCGCAGTGCCAGATCACCAATAAGCGGTGGAGTGCCGGCGATTTGCGTCCCCACCGTTGTTGCCCAGTAAGCTTTCTCATCCCACGGCAGAAGATAGCCGGTAAACCCGAAACCGATCACTACCAAAAACAGTACAACGCCGCTAAACCAGGTAACTTCACGCGGGAACTTATAACTGCCAAGGAAAATAACGCGCAACATGTGCAAAAAGACCAACACCACCATCGCGCTGGCCCCCCAATGGTGCAGTCCCCGGATCAACCAGCCCAACGCTACCTGAGTGGTGATGTATTGAACGCTGTCATAAGCGTGGTCGGGAGTGGGTACATAATAGATCGTCAACAGGATGCCTGTTACAACCTGATTTACCACGATAAATAGAGAAGCGCTCCCAAGGGTATACAACCAGTTAACCTTGGGCACTTTACGCAGGAAAATACCATCCCAAACATTCCGCCAGCCGGTACGAGCATCGAGCCAGTTGGAAAATCGAGTTGCCATGCTCAACCTACCTTGATGTAGATGTCATCGTTTTCGATATTAAATTCGTATCGATCCAAAGGCCGTGGAGGGGGGCCGGCCAGTACAGTCCCCTGCTTGTCATAAACTCCGTTGTGACAGGGGCAGAAAAATTCCTGACGCTCCTCGATCCAGCGCACCCGACAGGCCAGGTGCGTGCAAATATTCGACATGACGGCATAATCACGCCCATCTTCTGTATAGACATACACCATAATTTCGTCCTGATCGGTGATCCACCCCGTCTCCCGTTCCACTTTGAGCGAGAATAATGTCGGTGTGCCTGGCGTGACTTTAGAGATCGAGCCAAGCCGCATCCAGCCGCTGCTCTCATCTTTCTTTAGCACTGGTTTGACAACGAAAATGGCGGCTGGTATTCCAAAAAGGGCGGTTAGCACCCCTCCAATTCCTACTGTAACTTTTTCTAAAAATTTCCGTCGGCTGAGTTTGAATTCTTCACTCACATTAAGCCTCCTGACAAAATGTTTCTTTCGATGTCACTCAAAAATTGGGGGTAAGGGCTGAGAGTTAATCTCAGCCCATACCCCAGGATTTGCTTGTTGAAAGGGAAAACTTTACTGAACCGGTACGCTCTCGATGGGAATAGCACCCGGAATAGGCAGCTTTTCAGGATTGGGTACACCCTTCTCATTGACGTCGACCTTTTCAGTCAGAAGCTCCCAGTTACCCTCACCGTTCACATTATGGCAGGTGAAACAACTGCCGCCGTAATGCAGCTTGAAATATTGAGAGGCCATATGGGCGGGATGAACGATGTCGCGCAGCGATAAAGGCGCTATGACCCCCATGCCGGCGCGGTCGCCTGAACCGGCAGCATGGCATTGCAGACAAACGGTCACCCTGACATCGTCTTTAGGACTGATGGGGGTTCCATCCAACGATACCTCAGGATGTTCCCTGCCCCGCGCCTCGACACGTTCCGCTGCCTCGAACGGCAGGGTATATTTACCCGTGTCGGCGTCGACCAGGACATGGCAGGCTGGACAACCGCGTCGAACGTCTTCGGTTGCGGGGAAAGAAATTCCGGCCAGCTTGGCTGCAGTTTCGAGCGCTTTGGTCTGGTCCTCCGTCAGGCTCGTTTCACCTGTCCCAGCGGGTCCAGCAGGACCAGCAGGCCCCGCAGGCCCGGCAGGACCGGCAGGACCGGCTGGTCCCTGTGGTCCAACAGGGCCTGCACAGGCTGCCAACACCAGGCCTCCTAAAACAATCGTTGCGATGAAAAAAATAAGCTTTCTTGCCATTTTTTCCTCCTTAAAGATTTGAGTAGATTGGGTTAGCGATATTTACCTGGATAATCTCCTCATTTGACCTCTCTTGTCCCATGATTTCGTCAGCGCGGTTAATGGAATTTGGCTGATGAGTTGGGTCATGCTGATGTCAGCCCTGCAGGCTTACCGAGAACGAATTGGAGCAAATCCCCGGCTTCTACTACCGTCTGGTGTTCGCGCTGGAAAAGGTTGATTTTGTTATCTTCAAGGCTTAGTCCAATCAGGCGAACATCCCAGGTCTCAGCTTGCAGGATATCCATCAGATCTGCCGGGAAACCGGCAGCCGTCCTTTCGAATAAAATGGTGTCTGGTTGAAGATTGAGGATTTCTTCATGCACGGTTGACATGTTCTGGGCTGCACCCACCCATATCACATCAGGATGTTTCAAGAGCAAACGCGCAGATTCGTAAAAGAGGGGATTTTTCCAGATCACGAATACGCGCCGTACGGTCATTATTAGTTTGCCCTCTTTCCTGAATATCCTTAAAATAATATTAATAAAAATGGATTTCGATTGGTATCGTTTAAACTGCTAAACCACTCAGAAAAAAACGCCAATTTTGCTGGCGTTTTTTCTGAAATACTGGCTATTCCATTGTTCTATCTGAGTATGACTTATTTATCCTGGATAAGTCCGCGTTGACGTGCATATTGAATCAATTCGCGCCGGTTATTCAAGCCGAGTTTTGCCATTAAATTGCTGCGATGGGTGTGTACGGTACTTGGGCTAATGACCAACTTTTCAGCGATTTCTTTTGTACTGGATCCTTCGCTGATCAAGCGCAGAATCTCTTTTTCGCGCGGGCTCAATGAGGTTCCTGAACCTTCTCCCCATTGGATCGAATTGAGATAGTCTTTGACCAGCATTTGTGCCATGGTCGGATAAAGAAAGACTTCGCCGCGACCGACTACTCGAACCGCATGGATCAAATCACTGGTCTCTGCGCCTTTTAGAATATAGCCCGATGCGCCAGCTTTTAGCATTTCAAAAAAATATTCATCGGAGCGGTGCATTGTAAGCACCAGCACTTTAATCTCTGGCCAACGGGCTTTAATTTGACGCGTTGCCTCCAAACCATCCATCCCTGGCATGGCAATGTCCATCAACACGACGTCGGGATGATAAGCTTCAGCCAACTTTAGCGCTTCGGCACCATCTAATGCCTCGCCAACGACATCGATATCCGCTTCGGCTTTCAACAGCAGCCGCAAACCAGTGCGGACGATGGTATGGTCATCCGCAATAAGTACGCGTATAAGATTATTCATTATCGACCTGGGGCAGGGGAATTCGCACCTGTAAGCGAGTTCCCTCTCCGATTCGAGAGGTGATTTGCATTGTTCCTCCACATTGTCCTACTCGTTCCTGGATGCCGAGCAAACCCAACCCGCGAGGGTTGTCCGCTTCACGACGGATTGTTTCCGGGTTGAAACCATGACCATTATCGAAAATTTCCCCGGTGAAAATACCGGCGTGCTCTGCAAGATTGATCGTTACATGGTTTGCGCCTGAATGTCTTACGATATTGCTCAAGGCCTCCTGGAAAATGCGATAGAGCGCCGTCTCGATTGAGGATGGAAGCCGTTTTTTCAACTTGGATGAATCCAGAGTGAATGTAAATTGACCTTCTGGGAGTACTTTTTTAGCGAGTGATCGCAACGCGGCTACCAGACCCAGATCATCCAGAATCGATGGGCGCAACGCCAGGATAAGCTCGTACATCTGCTGCGTTGTCTTGTCGATCAAGCCACGGGTAAGGGATAATTGTTCGAGCGCTCGTTCCGGGTCAGTTTGGATGTATTGCTCCATCACTTCTGAATGCAGCGCCAACCCGGACAGGGATTGGCCCAGGTCATCATGCAGCTCCCGCGCCACCCGTTTGCGTTCATCTTCCTGGGCCGTGATCAATCGTTTGAGTAATTCCTGCTGGCGAGTTGTCTGATGCTGGAGATCCTGCGAGAGCGCCTGGTTTTCAGACTCTTCGGCCTGAATTTGTTGGGCCATTTTATTAAATACCGCCTTCAGTTGACCAATCTCATCCTGACTGCCGGTCTCCAGGTGCAGGTCCCGGTTGCCGCTTCCGAATCCGGCCAGCGCCGCGGCAACTTTTTCCAGGGGGGTGACCACCAGACGCCCCATTGCCAGGTTAACAACGATCAGGGTGACCAGTATCAGGCCCAATGCCCAGAACAGGTTTTCACGCAGATCAGAAGCCAGCGCAGTCTCGAATGGCGCGGTATAGATGTCGGTGAGCAGCAGCCCAATTAACCGTTGTTGTGGATCATGACACGCCGAACATTCCGGGTTATTCTCGATCGGCTGCATGCTGCGGAATACGCGCTGTCCGTCCTCTGCCGAAACCATGATACCTTTTGGTCTTTCCAGAGGGGGCAAGTCATGGCACGGCCGACAGGTCGGATTGGTGTTGTCCAATCGCACCCCAATCCCAGCGCCGTTGGAGGCGAAGATCACTTTTCCAGCAGTGTTAATAATGTATACAACCCGGAAATTTTGATTCTTTCCAACTACATCCAGTATTCTTTGCACATCCACGAAGTTGGATTCCAACATCGAATGCTGCAAAGTGTCCTCGATCAACTGGCCATTATAGGAAGCCATGACGGAGAGGTTGCTTAAAAGGTCAGAACGGTAGCGCGTATATTCGATGATGGTAAAGGTACTCAGAACCAAAACCAGCGGTATGGCAATCCCAAAAGTGACTTTAGCGCGCAAACTACGATCAAAGGGATTGGAGAATAATTGATTGAGAAATCGCTTTATCAAATCCCCATACCTGTAACCTGGCTTATATCTCTGGATGTCTTTGAATTTTGGAGAATGTGGGTTGCTGCTGAAAAACCAGACCGCTGGCTCGCTGCCCTGAACCGGGTTGGCCAAAAGCATTTAAAAATTGTATCATTATTTCTTTTATGTTTATGATCCTATTCGTTGTCAATGGCACGCAGCCGTCGGCGGCCAACGAAAATATGCTGATTTGTCTACTGTTTACAGTCCGGCAAACCGCATTCATGGCTGGTATATAAATTGCAATTCTGACACGAGGGTATAATGGAGGAAATCCATCTCCTCCGGTTGACGCGAACCCGGCGGTCAACTGCGCCCAATCATCGACCAAAGGTATTCCGCTGTGCTCGACCTCTCCATCTATAAATACAACCTGATTGCAGGAAACGAAGATCCGGACATGCCGGGTTTATTTACTGGCGTACCTCCTCGGCGGGCAGCCAGGGGCAGAGAACAAGACCGCCTGGTGCTTAATCTTTCCTTTGAGGATAATGCAACGCTTCCGCCCGAACTCCAGCGTGAGTTCCTGGAAAAACTGACCGTACTGTTTTATAACACCCCGGGGACTGTGACTTTTGCCTTGAAGGCTATCGTCAGCCAATTGAATGACCGCTTGCTCGCGCGCAATTTGCGCGCCCGGGAGGGCGCTACAGCGATTGGGATTTTTCAAGCGCTGGTCTTGCACGGCGAGACGGTCATCATTGCACAATCCGGTCCGGCGCACGCCTACATCCTTGGGCAGAATTCGGTCGAACATTATTACGAGGCTGACGATACTGGACCGGGTCTGGGCGCCAGCCGTGTGGCTGCGGTGCGCTTTTACCGCGCAGATTTGCACCCGGGTGATCGGGTATTGTTATGCGCCTATCCGCCGGCCTATTGGTCCACTGCCAGCCTGGAGGGCAGTGCCCGCGTAGGGGTGGGTGATTTACGCAACCTGCTCACCAGCCAGGCGTCGAAAGAGCTGCGCTTTCTTTTGCTGCAGGCAGCCAGGGGTAAAGGCGAGTTGCTCGTTTTGAGCCTGCATACCGTTGAAACACCAGTAAGCAGACCCCTTGCAAGCGAAGCAACCGGTTCAACGGCTGCACCAGTGGTTGGAACCCCTAATTCATCCCAGACTCAAACTTCCGCTGGCGTATTCCTTTCCGGGGAGCCGCTGGCGCCGGATGAATCTCAGGTTTCCACCACTATCGCCGATAGCGGCGATAAGGTAGTGGGGCTTTTCGCCGGTTTGCTTGCCTCGCGCAAGAAGCCGGATTCACTGCCAGAACCAGAGACCCCCATACCGGCTGCGAACGCCGCCCCCCAAAATGCAATGCCAGAGCAAGAGGATGTAGCCGACTTTGAAACTTTCACTGCCGGTGCAGGCAGCCAGTCCGTTGAGCCAACGGTCGAGCCCTGGTCGCCGGATCGCGGTGAGCCAGATTTTTCGCTTTACCCGGAAGCAGCGACTGCCGACTCCCAAGACGTCGCCGCCGGCCACAAGTCTGCCAGACGACCGCTGCGCACCCGCACCGCTCTGGCCAAAGGCTTGCGCGGCTGGCGCGCCTTAAAACAAAAGGTCGGGGCGGTATTTTCGGTAATACTCGCCCGAATCGTCCCCGGTCAAGCCGATAAACTCCCAAGTATTCCTCAGGGTGTGCTGATATTCATTGCCGTTGCCGTTCCGTTGATCATCGTTGCTGTGGCTACCACGGTCTACATTCAAAACGGACGTGGGGAACAGCATGAGGTCTTTATGGCACAGGCGCGCGAGGCGGTTGCCCAGGCTCAGGCGCAGACTGACCCGGTGCTGCAACGGGTAAACTATGCGGCGGCGCTTGACTGGATCAAGAAAGCTGAAGAATACGGGATTACGGACGAGTCGAAATCGTTTAAATCCCAGATCGCCAGCGCGATCGATGCCATGGACGGGATTTCCCGCTTCGACCTTCACCCGGCGCTTTCCAGCGATTTCGACCGTGGTGTACGCATCACCCAAATCTGGAGTTCGCAGACCGAGGACATTTACCTGCTCGATGGCGCCAACGGTCGTGTGCTGCGCATGGTCTATACCCGGCCGGGCTACGAACTCGATCCACAATTTACCTGCGGCCCCGGCATGGTTGGCAGCTTGATTGTCGGTCCGCTGGTGGATTTTGTCCTGGCGCCCTCCGGCAATCCCTTCGATGCCGTGGCGATGGGCGTGGACGCTTCGGGCAATCTGCTGTACTGCTCGCTCAACACCGGTAAGACCACTGCTACCACACTGCCGCCCCCTGACGCCGGTTGGGGCAAAATTCAGGCGGTTGCTTACCAATCCAATGTTCTGAGCATTCTGGACACCGGCGGGAATGCCGTCTGGCGTTTTGAGGGTTTTGGGCTGGACTTCAGTAACAAACCGCGCTTGTTTTTCGACAATATCGTGCCTAACCTGTCAGGCGCAATCGACCTGGCCGTCTATCTGGATGATTTGTTCGTGCTCAATCAGGATGGTCATATGATTCTGTGCACATACAGTAATGTCGAGGTGACCCCCACTCGCTGCACGGATCCTTATCCTTACCGGGTTGCCACCGCCGGGCAGACCCCGCAAGAAATGGTGTCGCTGGACGCGCAATTTACCCAGATTCAGGCCACTCAACCGCCGGAGCCATCCCTGTATTTCCTGGATACCTCAGGGCGGGCGGTTTACCAGTTCAGCATGTCGCTGAACTTTGTGCGCCGGCTGCAGCCGATTACCAACGGTGATAACCCATTGCCTGATTCAGCTCCGACGGCACTGACGGTTACGGCCGGCCGCAACCTCGTCATGGCTTACGATAACCGGGTGTTCATCGCCGCCATGCCCGCGCCGTAGGCCTGCAATGAATGCAAACCCTGTGTGGTCGTAAACGCCATCCACATAATGCCACATTTGAAGCAATAATCTATTATTGCCGGTAGAGGGCCGTCTCAAAAGAATAAATTTGTCATTTATTCCACCACATATGCGGGATGGGGTGGAACCCATCCCCTTGTATATTAGGGGTATGCTAAAGAGACAAGGACACCGGTCAGGTCAGTGAGAGTGAATCTGTCCATTCCCTTAGGCAATAAGCCTGCA